>Ga0187818_10000039_pt1 | contig 33894 bp, 22 predicted proteins | sample NC_wetland_sal_i_14_FD_130581 | JGI IMG/M metagenome (GOLD analysis project Ga0187818, IMG submission 130581) | Wetland sediment microbial communities from Neuse River Estuary, North Carolina, USA - SO4_3 | ecosystem: Environmental > Aquatic > Freshwater > Wetlands > Sediment | place: USA... | reverse complement strand
TGGCCGCACGAAGACTCGATATACTTGGCCGGCAGAATGGGCTGCTCCCACGCCAGCGTGCTGTTGTGCGCTTCGGCGACGGTGGTGGCGGCGCCTTGTCCGCGATGGCATATCGCACATCCGAATTGGTCCAGATTGTGTGGAATGACGGGATGCTTGCGGAACGGCTGCGCGGAAACGTCGGTGAGGGTAGCTTCCTTCACTCCTACATGGCAACTTGTGCAGCGATCCACGACTCCCAGGTCGGGCAGCCAGATCTGTTGAATCCCGCCCTGAAAGTGCCGCTGCAGCGTGTTCGCGTCGCTGCGGTTACGGATCATCCTCAGATAGCCGTTTTGGTAGTGACGCCATTCGCTGAAAAAATTCTTTGCTGGCGCGATCGCCAGCGAGACCAGAAAAACGAGGCTGACGATGCCGAAGGCGCGAACCGGGTCTCCGAATAGCCTTTGCCAGAGCGACATGAGTTCTTCTTTCATGAGCGCCGCATCCTCATGGAGCTGGTTTCATGAATAGGATTTGGGAAGGGCACGGCTTCAGCCGTGCCGCTCAGGACCGCAAACGATGTGGGCTTTAGCCCCTGAGGGCTTGCCCCCGGCCCCACGGAACGACATATGAAAGCAGGTCTCAGCATCTTATGAACCTTGCCACGGCCAGACCCAGGCCCAGCCCGGTCCGCGGAAAAATGTGCCGATGGCGGTAAGCACCACCAGTTCGAATAAGAACCAGGTCATCACCCAATAGGAGAGCGGCCTGGCGGCCAGATACCGCCGGAATGCCGAAGGAGATTGTGGAGAGCTCCTCGAGGCCAGAATCATCATCCCCGAAATGATCAAAGTCGGCACGAGACCGGCATACAACGGTTCCGCCTCTCCCTTAATCCCGAGCACATAGTTGTACAAATGCGACTTATATAAAAGCAGAAACAGAGACAGAGCGCCCGCTACCGCATAGAAGATTCGGAGTCTCTTTTCCCTGTCCTTCAGGAAGAGGCCCTCGGCTTCGACGTTGACTTTGAAATACGGGATCACGATGAGCGCCATCACCACGAGCCCCGGCACCAGGACGCCCGCGACCACCGGCGGAAAATAGTGCAACAATTCCTGCAATCCGAGAAAGTACCACGGCGCTTTGGCCGGATTGGGCGTGTGCGACGGATCAGCCAGACCCTCGAGTGGAGCATTGAACATCAGCGAGATCCACACCAGCACGACGGCGAGCGTCATGATCGCCACAGCCGCGCGGAACAGCACTTCCGGAAACGTCTGGATCTGGTCCTCGGTCTCGGCCTTCACCTGCGCCGAAGTTCGTCGCGTGATGAAGACGATGCGGCGTGGAGACTTTTTGGCGTTGGAATCCACGCCCGCGATGAACTCTTTGGAGTCAGCCACGACTATTGCCCCTCCTTCGCACCGCTGCTTGGGGTGCCCGATTTCTCGCGTTCTTTGCGAGAAGTGGGGAAATCTGACGCATTCGCTCGAACCACTGCAGGCTCACTGGAGTGCGCATACAGGCCGCCGTCTTTGCGGATCCTCCAGAAGTGAATCGCGATGAAGAACATCGCTGTCAGAGGAAGAATCATGCAGTGCAAGACGTAGAAACGCAGCAGCGCGTTGGCATTGACCGCGTTGCCGCCGAGGAGCAGGAAATGAATCTTGTCACCGAACAGGGGCACAGCGGACGCAATGTTCGATCCCACCGTGATGGCCCAGTAGGCCAGCTGATCCCAGGGCAGCAGGTAACCGGTATAACTCAGAAGCAACGTGATCAGAAGCAGGATCACGCCGATCACCCAGTTGAATTCGCGCGGTGTGCGGTAAGCACCGCGATAAAACACCTTGAACATATGCGCAAAGACCAGGAACACCATGGCGTGCGCCGACCAGCGGTGCAGGTTGCGAAGGAACAATCCCGACGAAACAACAAATTGCAGATCTTTGGTATCGGCGTAGGCCTGCGGCGCCGACGGATGGTAGTAAAGCATCAGCGGGATGCCGGTCGCGACCAGAAGCAAAAACGTCCCCAGCGTCAACGTGCCCAGGTACCAGGTGGCGCTGAAGCTCAGCATGCGCACGCGCACTTTGGTCGAAAACAGGTGCAGAAACACGTTCTGCTGGATTGCCAGCGCGCGTTTGAGCGTGCTCGAACCCGCGCCGCTGCGGAAAATCGAGCGCCATACGCGTGTGCCGCGCAGATCGTTGAAGTACTGGTCCATCGTTTTGGTCGTGCCGGATTTTGCCATGCCGATTTCCTCGTCTAGACCCTCACGAAAGAATCCCGCGCGAGCGGCGGAACGTCGGTCGAGCGATCCACCAGCAGATCGCCGTCGTCATTCAGCCAGATGCGCTTCCAGGGCAGAGGCCGGGGCGCGGGGCCCTCGATCTTCTTGCCGCTCGGTTCGAACTTGCTGCCGTGGCACGGGCAGGCGATCATGTTCAATTCCGGCTTCCATGCGGTCAGGCATCCCAGGTGCGTGCACACCGCGCTGAGCGAGAAATATCCCTCTTGCGAGTGGATGATGTAGATCGCCGAGTTAACGTCGAGCGTGACCGAATCCACTGGATAACGATCCGGCTTGCCCGCGTTGACCACCGGCGACGGCTCATAGAGTACGTTCGGCTCGAGGAACTGATACGAAAAGGCCGCCGTGCCAGCCGCAGCGATGCTCAGCGAGCCCAGGCCCAGTTTCATAAAGAATTGCCGGCGGTTGACTTCGTCGGGCTGTTTGATTTCGTCTGCCATAAATTCTCTCGCTTACCACTCCTGTGGGTGCCCCATCCTATACGTCGCGCCGTTTGCGACGTTTAGGGTAGGATTAGCTACTCTCGCTTCACTTCTGCAACCCAGCACCGATCGCGGCGACCGAGATCAGACCGGTCGGTTCAGCCGGAACCAGATTGTACGACTCCATCGTGATGGTGCCCACGGGACACCGCATCGCGCACAGGCCGCAGCGGATGCACCGGGTCTCGTCTTTCAGCATTGCAGCTCCGGTGACGACTCCCAGTTGGTCGGCGGCTACTTCGTCGAACTCCACACCGAAGCATTCCTGGCTGTCTTTTATGTGCTGTACCGTTGCGGGTTCGAACTCAATGCGGTCGAGCGAAACGAGTTCGAGACACTTCTCCGGGCAGACATCCACACAGCCGCCGCACAAAATGCACATGCTGCCGTCTTCGGGAGTTCCTTCGAAAATCGTGTTGACCCAGCAGTGTAGGCAGCGCTGTGCCTCGGCCATGGCTGCGGGCGCGTCGTAGCCCACTTCCACTTCGGTGACGCCAGTGCGCCGTTCCAGCGGAAGCATAGGCACGGGCTGGCGATTGATGTCGAGGTAGCCGAGCGGCATGGCGTGCCGCGGCAGCAGTTCCACCTCGATGATCGGCTCGGGATGTTTTCCTCCGCGCAAGAACTCATCAATCCCAACGGCGGCGCGTTTACCGTCGCCGACGCTGTCAATAATCAGGCGCGGGCCGAAGACGCAATCCCCGCCCGCAAAAATTCCGGGCGCGGAAGTCATGAGCGTCTGCGGATTCACCGCAATCAGGCCGCGCGGCGAGAGTTCAACTTTATCCTCGGGCTTGAAGAAGTCGAGCCGCGGGGCTTGCCCGATCGCCATAATGATGGTGTCGCATTCGATCTGGCTCTCGCTGTTGTCGTAGAACGCGGGATTGAAGCGCCGATTCTGATCGAACACCCACTTGGTCTTGAGCGTTTCGAGGGCGGTGACCTTTCCATCCCTGCCAAGAATGCGCTTGGGGCCGAGCCCGGGATACATGATGATCCCTTCCTCCTCGGCCTCTTCGATTTCTTCGAGCGCGGCGGGCATTTCCTCGCGCCGCTCCAGGCAAACCAGATTCACCTCGCGCGCGCCCATGCGCAGCGCGGAAAGCGAGATGTCCACCATTTCTCTTGTCGCGACTGCGGACACATTTTCCTCGGAAGGTTCGGCGTCCTCGACTCCGGCGGCGTGTTGCCGGACTACTTCGCGCGCCGCGGAGCGGGCCACATCCATGGCGACGTTGCCGCCGCCAATGACGATCACTTTCTTACCGATGGTGAACTTGTAGCCAAGATTTACGTTCAGCAGAAAGTCAATGCCCTTGTGGACGCCGTCGAGATCCACGCCGGGAATGCTGAGATCGCGGCTGCGATGCGCGCCCACAGCGATGAGAACAGCGTCGAAACCCTGGCGGCGCAAATCGGAAATGGTGAAATCGCGTCCGGCCGCGTGATTCAGCTTCAGCGTAATATCGCCGGTCTCGAGGATTTCACGCACCTGCGCTTCCACCACATCGCGCGGCAGGCGGTATTCCGGAATTCCCAGATACAACATCCCTCCGGCGACCGGGGCCGCTTCGAAAATCGTGACGCCGTAGCCCATGAGAGCGAGGTCGTGCGCCGCCGAAAGCCCCACAGGACCTCCGCCGACGACCGCGACCTTGTAGGGAAGTTTATTCTGCCCGCGCCCTTCATTGACGTTGATGGGATGCTTCGACTCGGGCCCGTATTGTTCGGTCAGAAAACGCTTCAGGGCGCGGATGGAAATAGGCCGGTCGATCTCGCCTCGGCGGCACGCCGTCTCACAGGGATGTGCGCACACGCGCCCGCAGATGCTGGCCAGCGGATTGGGATCGCGTGCCAGCCGATACGCCTCTTCGAACCGACCCTCCGCAATCAGGCCCACGTAACGTCCGGCGTTGGTGTGCGCCGGGCAGGCCATCATGCAGGGAAAGTTCGAGTGCAGCCAATCCGCATCAACTTTCTTGTCTTTGAATCGCTTCAGCATCGCGGCAAGTTCTTACTCAACCGGTCCTTCGGGTGGAACTGTGGGAAAAGACTTGGGGAGCTCGTGATTACGCACGACTACTCCCCGGGATCCTTACTTCGTCAGCGTGAAGTCCGCCTTGCCTCCGCCTGCCACGGTGACGGGCTTCGACTGGTTCTTGGCGCCTTCGTGCCAGACGGTGACTGTATAGCTGCCATCGGGAACGTCTTTGATCTTGTAATTGCCGCTATCGTCGGTTTCGGAAAAATAGGGAGTTGGGCTGACGATGACATATCCCGCCATTTCCGGGTGCACATTGCAGAGCACCGGCACGACCCCAGCCTTGTCGAAGGTGAAGGAACGCTTTTCACCCTTGGGCCATGTGCCGAGATTCTTTGACGCTTTCTTGTCAGTGCTAGTTCCAGTCCAATAGACGTTGTGCTGCACGGTGTCGCTATTCAGGAAGTCCACCGTTGTGCCCTGCAGTACAACCATGATGTGCGGCACAAAGACCAGGCCTTTTTGATCCATCACCGGGTGGTCTTTGGGAGCGGGAAACGTTTTGCCCGCAACCGCTTCGACGTACACCACCGAGTGCCCCTTCATTCCGGCAACTTTGCCCTCGATATCGCCCGCCCACGCCGCGCTGCACAGCGCAACTGCGATTACTGCCAGAACGACTGCTTTCGTATATTTCATAAAATCATCTCCTTTGAAGTCGTAATGAACCGTGTCAACATGTGCTCAGAAAAGGAACTTAATGTCTAAGTAAATTGTATTGTTTGCGTTTGCATTCCGGAGGGAGCCGTCATAGTTGGTCGACCCGCCGTTGAAGCGCGTGTATCCCGTGTACTGCGCTGCAATCCAGAGGTTTTGCCATGGCCAGAAAGAAACGTTCGCGATGTATCCAGCGCCTCTGGGATCTCCGTTGGCACTCCCGGTGACGGGAGCCGCTCCGAACAGTGTTGGATCCACGGTACCTGTCGTATTAAACCAACCGAATGTACCGGTATAGCGATTGCCCAGGTGATATTCGGCGTTCGTGAGCACCGTGTTCAGATGATGCGGGCCTTGGCTCACCGCAGGTGGTAGCGCGTTGAGACTGGCGATCAGGTCGTTGTTCTCGCGGATATACGTCGCTCTGAACGAGAGCACGTCCTTTCTGAACATCGTGCGATCGATCTGTGTGTCGACGGCCCAGTCGGTGTATGAATCCTGCCACGGAGAACTGGACCCGTTGGGCTGGGTGATTAAGTTGGGAGTCGACCTCATATGCATTCCATAGGTACCGAACTCGTACTGCGTTTTTCCCGTGAGCTGTTGCCAGGCGAGCCGCCAGTAAGGAGCAAGGCCGCGAATATTGACTCCCGCAGCTCCCGGGTTCGGCTGAGGACCGCCAATGTGTTCTGATCGATACCCGGCCAGGTCCAGATAGAGATGGTTGTTCCACATGCCAAACGCACCAATGCCCGCTACATCCTGCGCCAAATGGCCCAGAATGATGGGCGCAGCCGCCGGCGTGGGCGCCCAGTCACTCGCCACCCATGGATAACCCCACGCCGGAGTGCTGTTCCAAAGGTCTTCGACTGTGGGGTTGTTGTTCAGGTCGAGGCCGTAGACAAAATCCTTGCCGCCGAGTTTGGTGACGTTGGCAAAGCGGATATCTGTGTTGTCGCTGGTGAAGGTGTTTTTCTGCGCACTGTAAGTCGTTTGCATAAAGCTTCCGACATGGCTGGTCCATGCTCCCGCGAGAAACAGCGATATATCCTGTGGCAATTCAAAACTGCCATTCTGCGTGGCCGGAATGGGCGACTTGGTCGAGGTGAAAGAAACGTCCAGCATCACGGAGAGAGGCAGCGAAGCGAGAATGTCGAGCGGGGAGCGATTCTTGCCTCCCTCGGCCTTTACGGTTTTGGTGTCATCTCCCCGATCAACGTAGCCGGTCAGCTTGAACCTTCGTCCGGCAGGATTGAGCTCCGGAGGCGCGTAGTGGCAGCCACTGCACGCCAAGCCCGTTTGCCGCGCGTAGCTTGGCACCGCCGACGCTTTGGGCGGATTCAGAGCAGCCAGATACAGCAAGACCAGGACGGGAACTGCCACGAGCAGGAAAAACGCCACTTTTTTCATCGGGAATCTCCTTTTTGTGTTCGGCATCTCTGTTCTGTGCGCGGAAGGCCAGGCGTCCGTACCGTTCCCGGCGCTCCGACTGATGTCTGGTAGTGGTTGTGGTCACAGGCGCGCATAGATTGACAGGTGGTGCAGGAGGTCCGGTAGTGCCGCGAAAAAGCGGGAACAGCGAAGCTGCTGGCGGTCCACAGGAACAACGTCAGCAATACTACACTCAGCGCAAACACGGGGCTGCGAGAGCGCATTCGAATCGCCTCCTTAGGATAAGTTTTGAAAAAGTTGGAGCCTCTAGTCTCGTTTAAGGATGGGCCAGATACTACCGATGGTCGTAAAGGCCCTGCTGGATAGTGAATCACACATGCGTGTGATTTCAATCACAATTTTCCAGGAGGGTGAGTCTCGCGCCAAGAATGGGACTGATTCGGCCGCTGGAGCGGAGGCGACCGTGGCTGCGAACATGCCGATTGCCAGCCTATGGAAATTCAGCTGCACCGGTGCCGGGGTATGCTGCGATTGCTTGACATTCAGCGCGCCGTATTTCAAGATTCTGCGGTTCTTTGAGCGTTCTTGTGAATTGTCCGGGCACTCCCACCCTGGGGGGAACTACATTATGACCCAGCGCGTGGGTGGTAGCACAGCTCTAGACCGTTCGGATGTCGAGAAGATTGGGCAGCATGACGGGCGTACAATACTGATGGTCTTGAAGGTCAATGAGGGGGAGTTCGGGATGAAAAAGTTCCGTATCACCCTGTTGGTCGTAGAGAACAACGATTACCAGACAGAACAGGTCATTTCCGCGCAGGCGGCCGCGAATCGCCTGGGCATTCAGCTCCACGTCATACACACCGAGCACGATGCAATCGTGCAGGGCGATCAGGTTCTGAGACTTCTGCAGAGCGCAGCGGGAGAGCGCCCGGACGGTATCCTCTTTGAGCCCGTTGGAACTCCATTGGCACAAGCCGCCAAACTCGCGGCGTCAGTCGGGGTGGGATGGGTCGTGCTGAACCGGGAATCCGTCGATTACCTGTCCGATCTTCGCCAACGCTGTTCCACTCCGATGTTTTCCGTGACTGCTAATCACGCCGACGTCGGCCGCCTCCAAGGGGAACAGATTGCTCATCTGCTGCCCGGAGGGGGCACCGTGCTCTACATCCAGGGTCCGTCCGACAATGACGCATCGAAGCGCCGGTGTGCGGGCATGATGACGGCCAAGCCCGCCAATATCGAGGTGCGTGCGCTGCGCGGTCTGTGGACGGAAGAAAGCGCCCACCATGCGGTCACGCAATGGCTGGACCTCAACATTGCCAAGGGACTGGGTGTGGGGGTGGTCGCGGCCCAAAATGACGCGATGGCTTTGGGTGCGCGCAGAGCTTTTGAAGATCGTGCCGCCGGAGCCGCCCGAGATCGCTGGCTGAGTCTCCCCTTCATTGGTTGTGATGGTCTGCCGGGCACAGGGCAAGCGGCAGTCAAGAGCGGCCGGCTGTCGGCCACGATCGTCATTCCCGCGAATGCTGGTAACGCCCTCGAGCTGCTGACCTCTGCGCTGCAGACGGGCAAGCAGCCCCCAGCCTGCGTTAATACGGAAGTAAGTTCCTATCCCCCGATCCCGTCTTTGAAGCCGGTTGCGGGGTAGAGACTACAACCAGCCTCAGGCAAAGTCCACGCCATCGCAACTTGCGTTCAGGGTTGGACTCCGATCTCAAAGTTCAGGGTCGAGAGCGACAGCCGGTACTGATACTGGGCGTTGACATAGCCGATGGCGGCATCGGTTTGCTGCAACTGGGCCTGACTGAGTTCGACGATCGATCCCAGACCAAGCTGGTAGCGGCTCTGAGCCAGGCTCAATCCCAGATCAGCCTCTTTGGCCAACTCGGCAGTCACGCCGACGCGTTGAAATGCGGTGTTGGTCGAAAGCCACGCGGTGCGAACATCGCGCACCACCCGGTCGCGCAAATCGCGAGCGCTTTCCGCCGCAGCTTTGGCGCGAAAATTCGCTTCGGAGGACTGGGCCGTAAAAAGGAAGCCATTGAAAATGGGGACGCTCATGTTGACCCCGATGGCCCCGTACCAGCTGGAAACGAAATAGTTGGGAAAGCAGCCTCCGAAGCAGTCCGGGCGCACCGGAGAGCCGCCCGCCATGCCGAGAGCGCTGATGGTGGGGAAGAGCTGATCGCGCTGGGCGCGGCGGAATTTTTCCGCGGCCTGCTGATTGAAGGTGAGCGCCTGCAGGTCCGGACGTTGCTGCAAGGCGGTGTTGACGAGCACGTCCACATCCGGCGGCGGCGACGGCGGTTGTGATTCTTCTTCAGCCAACTCGTAGGAAACCTGTTTATCGAAACCCAGCACGGCCGTGAGCGCGGCGATGGTCGAATCAACATTGTTCTGCGCATCGAGCAGCAGCAACTTGGCTTGCGACAGGTTCACCTGCGCGAAAGCCAGATCCAGGGTGGATTTCAGTTTGCTTTTCGCCAGTTCCTCGACTTGATGCTCGACCGACTGCCGGGTGGTTACGGTTTGCTGCGCGACTTTCAGCAAAGCCTGCGCCTGGAGCGCGTTGTAGAAGGACTGATCCGTGGCCAGCACGATGTCTTCGGTCGTGGCCAGCGCATTGGCGTTTTGCGCTTTCTCCAGGAGTTTGGAAGAGGAGACCAGGTTGAACGTGCGTCCAAAGTCGGTGATGAGCTGGCTGAGAGTTACTCCGGCGCCGGCGTGTTCAAGCAAGCGAGGCGCGTTGAGCGCGCCCGCGCCCATGCGGCTGCCTTCATTGGCGTCAACGGCGGTAATGGCGCCGTTGAAATTAGGCAATTCCGCCGCCCGGGTCTCGCGATAGACCTGGTGCTGGGCCAGCGCCAGCAGGCGGCCCACGCTGATCTGAGGATTATTCTTGAGCGCCAACTGTTCTGCCTGAGTCCGGGTTAAACGCATGTGGCCGCTGGGTGCCTGGCCGGCCGGGGCCGCTTGCGGATTCATAGAAGAAGCTGTCTGGGTGGCGGCGCTGCGAGGAAACCCGGCGATGAGGTCCGCTTGAGCGCCCGCAGGCGTCATGATCCGAGTGAAGGCTGACGTGAATTGCGGCTGAGGAGCGGGCGGCAAGTCTTCCGCAGGCACCAATCGTTCAGGGGTCTGTGCCAAACCCAGCTGGGGCGACATGGCCGCCAAGAATAACGATAACGACAGCATGCCCAGCACGACACTGTTCGCTCTGGACATTGCTCTGAACATCGCTCTGGACATCGCTCTGGTGATCGGGTTCCGGGAAGCAGGCTTCGGTGTCATTGGGCTGTCTCCGCCGGCAGGGCTGTCGCCGTTTCCGGATTCCGTTTGCCGTAAACCAGCAAGTAGGCCGCGGGCACAATGAAAATCGTCAGCAGCACCGATGAGGTGAGTCCTCCGATGATCGCGCGTGCCATGGGCGTGTACTGTTCCGCACCCGTCCCCAATTTCATGGCCATCGGAATCATGCCGATAATAGTGGCGAGTGAAGTCATCAGAATTGGCCGCAGGCGGACTCGGCAAGCTGTGATCACCGCATCCAGCGGCGACAGTCCCTGGCGCTCCAGATTGTGAGCGAAGTCCACGATCAGAATGCTGTTGGAGTCGGCGATCCCCACCAGCATCAACACTCCCATCAGCGACATGACGTTTAGCGTGCTGTGAGTGAGCGGCAGGACTATCAGTACACCCACGAAGCCCATCGGAATGGCGAGCATGATCAACAGAGGATCAACAAAAGACTTGAACTGCGCCGTCAGAATGAGGAACAACAGAACAAAGGAAAGAAGAAATCCGAGGCCAAAACTCTTGAAGGAAGCGTTCATGCCCTCCACCATTCCGCGCAGGTTAACCCGCACATTGGATGGAATGTCCGCTTTGCCGACAATGTCTTGAATGGCGTGCCTGACATGTTCCAGGTCCTCTCCCTTGGGGGTGACATACAGATCGATGACTCGCTGGATCTGGTAGTGATCCACTTCGGTCGGCGTTTCAACATATTTCACGCTGACAACGTTGTCGAGGACCGTCGTGGGCCGCTCCGCAGGCAAAGTCTTTGGCGCCTCGAACTTCGAAGCCGGGGAGTTATCGTCGCAAGCCCACGTCGATTTAGGAGGATCGGAGATTGACCTTGGCCGCATGGGAGCCCTGCCAGATGAGGCTGGGCCGCAGCTCACCGCGGCGGTCCTGTCCTTCTGCTGGCTGCGCAGGGGTATCTGTCCCAGGTCAACCATATTCTGAATGGCCCCAGGTCCGTGCTCGGGGTATTGCACGGTGAGGTAATAGTCGTTGCCGCTTTTGCGGTCCACCCAATAATTCGGCGCAATCATGTAATTGGAATTCAGCGCGGTGATGACATTGTCGACCACATCCTTTTGAGTCAGGCCCAACTCGGCTGCGTGAATGCGATCCACGTCGAGCCGGAGAGCGGGATAATTCATGTCCTGCGGGATATAGATTTCTCCCACTCCGGGTACTTGTCGAATGCGGATCGCCAGTTCCTGAGCCACTCCGTAAATCTGGTGAAGGTTCGGGCTGCTCACTTGAATATCGATGGGTGCCGGCATACCCATGTTCAGGATGGCATCCACCATCGACCCGCTCGAAAAGAAGGTCCGGATATCAGGATACTGGCTGGCCATCTGCCGCTTTACCCGATCCATGTAGTCAAAGCTGCTCAGCTGATGAGGTTCATTCAGGGCGACCTGGACGGTCGCGGTGTAAGGTCCGGCGTTGGTCGTGTACAAGGAAGAGAAGTCTGGGACCACTCCGATGTTGGAAACCACCATCTTCAGGTCCTTCGGCTGGATTTCCTGGCGAATCAATTCCTCGACCTTCGACACATACTGCTCCGTGTTCTCGATACGCGTGCCAGTGGGAACCTTCAGATTGATAGTGAATTGGCCCGCGTCAGTTTTTGGGAAAAACGCAAGCCCGAGCAGTGGATAGATGGCCAGGCTAGCCACGAACACTCCACTCAGAATTGCAACGGTGAGGCCCGGCCTTTGCAAGGCGCGCCGTACCCAGTATTCATAAAAATCCAGGACTCGGTTGAAGCCCCGGTTGAATCCGGCGTTGAACTTATCCCACCATGATTGACCTTCGGGTAAGGTGGGCTCAATTTCATATTCGTTGTTCTTGCTGTGCTCCTGTGCCGCGTGAGGCACTGCCTTCAGGAAACGCGAGCAGAACAGCGGGATCACCGTCATCGCCACGACGAACGAGGCCAGCAGCGAGAGGCAGAACGCCAGGGCCAAAGCGGAAAACAGAAACTTGGCTACGCCATACAGAAACACGACCGGGAAGAAGTCCACCACGTCCACCAAAGTCGCGGCAAGCACCGCCAGATTCACTTCGGCACCGCCCACTTCGGCGGCAACCATGGGTGCAGCCCCCATCTCCAGATGGCGATAGATATTCTCCAGCGAGATAACGGAGTTATCGATCACGCGCGAGAACGCCAGCGCGAGTCCGCCGAGAATCATCGTGTTTACCGTGCTGCCCATCATGAACAGCACGACAAACGTGGCCAAAGCCGAGAGCGGGATGGACAGCAGCACTGCCGAAGTTGCCCGGAAACTGCCCAGGAAGATGAGGATCATCAGGCTGGTCAGGATTAGTCCCAGCAATCCTTCATGCAGAACGGTCTTGATTGCCTCCTTGACATACACCGACTGGTCGAACACCACATTGGCGGCCATCTGCTTGGGAATGTCATAAAGGTGACCGACCAGCGCACGGATCCCATTCACCACGTCAATGGTGTTGGTATTTCCCCCTTGCTTCATGATGGGGATGTAGCAAGAACGCTGGCTGTCGACGCGGACCACGTTGTACTGAATCTGATGGGAATCCTCAGCTTTACCGATATCGCTTACCGAAACCCAGGAGTCGGCTACGTTCCTGACGGGAACGTCGCCCAGTTGCTTCATGTTGTCCACCAGGCTGTTGGAGTAAACGTAATAATCATTGAGACCGATTTTTACGTCGCCGGCGGGCAGGATCAGATTGGAGCTATTCACGGCGTGGACCACATCCATCGGGCTCAGCTGCCGGGAAAGCAGTTTGTAGGGATCGACGTAAACCATGATCTGCCGGTAGTTGCCGCCGAACGGAGGAGGAATCTCGGCGCCCGGAACCACTGCGATCTGATTTCGAATCTGGAATTGTGCATAGTCGTGAAGCTGAGTCTCATTCAGCCCCTCGCCCTTAACGGTCACCAGGGCCACAGGCAAGCTCGACGCGTCGAACTTCAATACGACCGGCGGCAAAGTACCGGGGGGAAGGCGTTTCAAGTCTGCCAGGGCGAGATTCGAGAGCTCCGTTACATCCGCATCCGCGTTCGTTCCCGGCTGAAAATACACCCGGATGATGCTTACTCCCAGCAACGACCGCGATTCCATGTGATCGATCCCGCTGGCGAGGGTGAAGAACCGCTCCAGAGGGTCGGTGATGTCGGTCTCAATATCTTGTGGCGGCATGCCGGAGTAGAAGGTCGCGACGACCACCTCCGGCAGATTGATGGGCGGAAACAGGTCGATGGGCATGCGCGCCAGGCTGGTCACCCCAATGACCAGCAGCACGAGGCAAACCACAATAATGAAGTAGGGATTCCGGATGGAAAATCTCGGCATCAGTTCCCACTCCAGTCGCGATTCAGTAAGCCCGTCATAGATGGAAAGCTCACCATCGGTTACGCCTTGGCTGCCGTTTCCCGCCCGCGATAAACCAGCAAGTAGGCCGCAGGCACAATAAAGACCGTAAGGATCACCGAAGCGGTCAGGCCCCCAATAATGGCGCGGGCCAGCGGAGCGTACTGCTCGCTCCCGGTGCCCAGCTTCAGGGCCAGCGGCACCATGCCGATGATGGTGGCCAGCGACGTCATCAAGATGGGGCGCAGACGCACCCGGCATGAGGTAATGACTGCTTCTTCGACGGTCTTCCCCTGTTCTTCCAGCCGATGAGCAAACTCCACAATCAAGATGCTGTTGGAGGCCGAGATGCCCACGAGCATGAGCACGCCCATGAGTGACATGACGTTCAGCGTCGTGCCCGTCAGCGGCAAAATAATCATCACGCCGATGAATCCCATGGGAATCGCAAGCATGATCAGGAATGGATCCTTGAAGGACCGGAACTGCGCCACCAGGATGAGATAAAGCAGGACAACGGAAAGCGACAGGCCAATGGCAAAGCTCCGGAACGACTCGGTCATACCCTGGACCATGCCGCGCAGGTTGACGCGCACATTCTCCGGAAGTTTCATTTGGCGAATGACGTCCCGAACCGAGTCCGCAACTTTCCCCAGGTCTTCGCCCGCGGGAGTAACGTAGACGTCGGTCACTCGTTGAATCTGGTAGTGATCCACCTCGGTCGGCGTTTGGACATTCTGCAACTTGACCACCGAGTCGAGCGTCGTCGGCTCTTTCAAGTTCGGCGCGCGAATCGGAATGTTGGTCAGGTCTTCGAAATTATGGATCGCGGCGCGACCCTTCTCGTAATACTGCACCGTCAGGTAGTAGTCATTGCCCGTTTTATAGTCAACCCAATAGTTGGGTGCGATCATGTAGTTTGAATTCAGGGCGGTGATGACGTTATCGACGACTTCTTTCTGCGTGAGTCCAAGCTTGCCGGCATTGATTCGGTCGACCTCCAGGCGCAACGCCGGGTAGTTCAAATCCTGGGGGATAAAGACTTCGCCTACGCCCCGCAATTGCCGGACGCGGCTGGCGAGATCCTGCGCGACTCCATAAATCTGGTGCAGATCGGGACTGCTTACCTGAATGTCAATCGGAGCCGGCATGCCCATGTTCAGGATGGCATCGACCATCGAACCGCTGGACAGGAACGTTCTGACCTCGGGGAAGCGGGCTGCGATCTCCTTCTGAACCCGATTCATGTACTCGAAACTGCTCACGCGATGAGACTCGTTGAGCGCCACCTGGATCGTGGCCGTGTACGGTCCCGCGTTGGTCGTGTACAACGACGAAAAGTCTGGGACTACTCCGATGTTGGAGACCACCATTTTGAAGTCTTTGGGATCCACGACCTGACGAATCAAATCTTCCACCTTGGCGACGTATTGTTCGGTGATCTCAATGCGAGTTCCAGTCGGAACCTTGAAGTTAATGGTGAACTGGCCGGCGTCGGTTTGTGGGAAGAACGCCAGGCCGAGGAATGGGTATAGACACAGGCTGAGCAGAAACAGCCCGCTAAGAACGGCGATCGTTCGGCCGGGACGTACCAGTGCACGCCTCACCCAGTACTCATAGAAATCCAAAAGGCGATTGAACGCCCGGTTGAAACCGGCGTTAAACTTGTCCCACCAGGACGGTTTTGCCCAGCGCTCAAGGTCGGCGTGCAGCGATTGCTCCTCACCTCCGTGGTGGGGCACCGTCTTGAGAAAACGCGAGCAGAACAGCGGGATCACGGTCATCGCGACGAAATACGATGCGAAAAGCGAGATCACTACCGCCAGAGCCAGCGCGCTGAAGAGAAACTTGCTTACGCCGTAAAGAAACGTGACAGGAAAGAAGACCACCACGGTGGTCAGCGTGGCGGCCAACACCGCGAGACTCACTTCATTCCCGCCAACTTCCGCCGCGGAGACTGCCGTCGCGCCCATTTCCAGATGGCGGTAGATGTTCTCCAGCGAAATGACGGAGTTGTCAATGATGCGGGAAAATGCCAGTGCCAGTCCGCCCAGGATCATGGTGTTGATCGTGCTGCCGCTCAAATTCAGAATCACGAACGTAGCCAGGGCAGAAAGGGGAATGGAAAGAAAAACCGCCGTGGTGGCGCGAAAGCTTCCGAGAAACACAAGAATCATGAGGCTGGTGAGCAGCAAACCTAGCAAGCCTTCGTGAAGTAGCGTTTTGATCGCTTCCTTTACGTAGGCTGACTGGTCGAACACCACCGCCGGCACCAACTGTTTAGGAATGTCGTAAAGGTGATGAATCATGTCGCGAATCCCGTTCACGACTTCGATGGTGTTGGTGTCACCTCCTTGCTTCATGATCGGGAGATAGACAGACCTCTGGCTATCCACGCGCACCACGTTATATTGGATTTGATTGGCGTCCTGAGCTTCGCCGATGTCGTTGATCGACACCCAGGACTGTCCTTCAGTCTTGACCGGAATCTTGCCCAGCTGGTCCATGTTGCTGACCAGGCTGTTCGAATAAACGTAGTAGTCGAACGGGCCCATCTTTACGTCGCCCGCCGGAAGGATCAGGTTGAAGTTGTTCACTGCATTCACAACATCCACCGGGCTCAGCTGACGCGACGCCAGCTTATACGGATCCACGTACACCATCACCTGCCGGTATTTCCCGCCGAATGGAGGAGGAATCTCCGCCCCCTTCACCACCGCGATCTGATTGCGGATGGCAAACTGGCCAATGTCGTGGAGCTGCGTTTGAGTGAGGTTCTCACCCTTCAGCGTTACCAGGCAGACGGGAAGACTGGAGGCATCGAATTTCAGAACCACCGGCGGCAGCGTCCCGGGGGGAAGGCGTTTCAGGTCGGCCAGCGCCAGATTCGAGAGTTCGGTGACGTCGGCATCTGCGCTGGTTCCCGGCTGAAAGTAAACACGGATGATGCTCACGCCCAGCAGAGAGCGCGACTCCATGTGATCAATGCCGCTGGCTAGGGTAAAGAATCGCTCGAGTGGATCCGTGATGTCGGTTTCAATATCCTGCGGCGGCATCCCCGAATAAAACGTGGCTACCACCACTTCCGGCAGGTTAATCGAGGGGAACAGGTCTATCGGCATCCGGACCAGGCTGGTAACGCCGATCACGCCCAGCGCGAGGCAGATCACGATGATGAAATACGGATTGCGGATGGAGAAACCTGACATTATTCCTGCTTTCCTTCCTGGTACTGCATGATCTCCACGGTTTGCGGATGAACTTTCTGCCCCGGTTTGAGACCGCTGCGGTCACTGACGATGACCTGCTCGCCCGCGCTGAGACCGGAGACGATCTCAGCATCGGTGGCCGTCTGTATTCCCAATACGACGGGCCGATCGTCGATTTCGCCGTCGCTCTTCACCACGAACACCGTAGTCTTGTCCCCTTCATGATTGATGGCTTGCAGGGGAACGGACGGAATATCGTCGCGGTGTTCGAGAGCCACATCGGCCTCGGCATAGAGTCCGGGCATCAACACGCGGTCCGGGTTGGGCACATCGACTTCGGTGTGCATAGTGCGCGTGTCTTGCCGCACGTCCACGGAGAATCGAATGACCTTGCCCGGAAAACTGCGGTTGAGCGAAGGGACGCGCACGTTGACCGCATCTCCGATCCGAATGTAGCGAACATAGGATTCCGGGACCGGAATCACCAGACGAAATAAGTCATCCTCCGATAATCGGACCAGCGGCATGGCTTGGGTGCTTGACCCGGTGCCGGCCTGCAGCAGCGTCCCCTGATTCGCATAACGTTCCGTCACTACGCCCGAGAACGGTGCGGTGATCCTGGAGTAGTCAAAGAGCACTTGATCGTGCGCTAATTTGGCCTTGGCGGCGGTGAGTTGACTTTGTGCGGCGGCCAATGACGACTGACCGGCGTCCACTTGAGATTCGGCAGCCAGGTCCTTGCCCTGTGCGTCATCAACCTCCTGTTGCGCCACGATGCCGGGTTGAGTCTCAAACACGCTGTTCAAACGGGTGTATTCCAGATGCAGTGCTTTGTACTGCGCCTCATAACGTTTCAGCTCATGCTCGGCGCGCGCGACCTGGTCGGAAGCACTCTTGATTTGTGCCTGATCTTCTTCGATTTGCGCTTCAAGTTCGGGTATTTCCAGGACCGCCATGACCTGGCCGGCTTTGGCGTGCGTTCCATAGTCAACCCGCAAGTCCTTCACGTAGCCGGACTCTTTCGCATACACGTCAGTTTCCTGGAAAGGCACCAGCTCGGAAGAGAGCGTGAGCTGCCGGCTCAGAGTCTTCTTGACGACCTTCGTCACCCCGACCGTAATCGCCGATTGGCTGCCGGCTTCGACCTTCCCGTTGGTTCCGCTCGAGCATGAAACGAGAAGCGTCGCCAGCACAGCGGCGAGTCCGGCTGCCAGGCCCCAGCGCAGTGATTTGCGTTTGCCCATCCGTGGGCGCATCAATTTGTAAATACGGCTGCGTGCATGCATCACTTTCGCGATACCCCGCTTCTCTGGCGTCACCGCCAGAAATCCTCAACTACCCCATGTCCTTCATCATCTGGCGTAATCGTTCTACCGAGAACTCTTTGGACTGGCAAAAATCAATGACTCTCTGCTCCGCCCGCTGCAACTTAGCGGCGACCATGGGAACTTCTGCAGCGATCTCGCTTGGGATGGTTAATATCCCGTGACGATCCCCGTGCAGGAGATCTCCAGGTTTCACCTCCAAACCGCCGATCTTCACGACGTGTCCGAGGTCAAAAATGTGAGCATAGGCGTGCGAAACGGCAATGTTTCCCGCAAACACCTGAAAGCCGAGTTCCCGCACCCGCGGCAATTCCCGAACAGCGCCGTTGGTCACATATCCGACGCAGCCCAGCGCTTGCAAAATGGCGGCGTGCATGTCCCCAAGGAAAGCTCCAACGCCCGGTGGATCGTCCAGGTCCTCCAGGACCACGATCCGCGGCTGCGGGATTTCGAGAATGCTGTTCCACCAGTCAGTGCGGTCATGGTAGATGCGTCCCGACATGGGCGGATCGACGGCGCGAAGACGCGCGGTCGCCGCATACCCGACCACGGGCGGCAGATCCTCAAACATGCAGCGAATGCGTGCGTCGGCAAAACCGGTGTTGCGCAGTCTCACGTCGAAGGTCTCAATTGCGTTAGAGACCACGCAGGTGTCAATCGTGCGAAGAACACCTATGACGTCTTCGTGGACCGGAGGCCCAGGCTTCATTCGAATCCCCTCATCACCGTTGTTTCGAACGACTTGTGACTCAGCCATTTCGGATCGGCGCCAGAACTTGCGTTGGAACTGCAACCGTCACCGCCCGGATTACGAGCATGGGCGGAGGCAAATATCAGACGCGTGTCCGGAAAACACTAAGAGAAAATTGCAGAAGAAACTGGAGGGGGTCTGGTATAGAAACTCAGACGGGAAACGCTGCTCGACGCTGAAGGCTCAGCAGCAACCACATGTGGGTAAAGCACCGCTGGCTCAAAGCCAGTGCAAATCGCCGTGGGCCGGGCAAACGAGACGGCGTCGCGATCAAGATGCTGGCGCTTAGGTTCGCCCGACAGGCTGTTTATGGACTTCACAGCCGGAGCTTGAGAATTGATGGGAACTGAAAAACGAGTGGTGAGACTGAAGATCAATGAACACACGGCTACCACAGCCAGCGTACCTTGCCAACCGCGTCCGGTGCGGCAATTTCTGAAGAACGTCATTTCCCGCTTAAGTGATTGATCCCCGCTCGTCAAACTATAACACACGGGTGTTGAGGGAAAGGGAACGGGGATCCATCTCCAAAGTAACTTGGATTGTTGCGGATGCCTGCGTGGTTGTATCGGGAAAACGAAGCCCCCTCTATCGGAAATCATCCTGGCCGTCAGCTGTCGGCCCGCGCTCTCCGCAACTTCTCCTGGGGATATTCTCCTGCTCTTACTCCGCCGAGCACGAGGCGGCAGACCTCGCCAATGTAATTCTCACTCAGTTCGTCGTGCCGTATGAGGAAACGCATGTAGATCGCGCCGTAGAGGGTGTCGAGCACCACATCGAGGTCGAGATCTTCCGGCAGTTCGCCGCGCTCGACGGCCCGCCGCAGCGTCTTGTAAGCCTCTTCCCGGCGCGGGCGCAGGAAGCGCTCACGAAAGGCGGAAAGCAGTTCGGGATCGGATTGTCCTCCCCCCAGCAACGCGGCCACAATTCGCCCCCGCGGGCTGCGCAGGACGCCGAGGAACTGCGCCATCTGCAGGCTCATGTCGCGGTAGACCGAACCGGTGTTGGGGAAATGCAGTTCCGACTCTGCGCTGGAGGCAAAAGCGTCCACTACCAGAGCGCCCTTGTTCGGCCACCAGCGATACACAGTGGCTTTGCCGACATCGGCATCGGCGGCAATGGCTTCAATGGTCAGGCCTGAGAAACTGGAGCGCTGCAGCAGTTTCAACGTGCTGCGAAATATGGCCTGGCGTGCCTGCTCGCTGCGGGGACGCCCAGGCGAACGCCGGCCATTCGCGCCATCGCCGGAAGCACGCTCGTGTTTCCGCCCAGTCAAAACTAATTGCCGCATCAGCTCACCATAGCATATATTGAATCCAATACGTACCGTATCGAATCAGAAAGTTCTGTGTGAGTCCGGCCGGGTGTAGATTGGGAAAACGTCGCTGGCTGGAATTCGAGTTGCTCTATGTGGATTGTTGCGCTCGCCCTCAGGCGGCCCTATACGTTCGTGGTCATGGCGCTGGTGATCATCCTGCTGGTGCCGATAGTCGTTTCGCGCACTCCTGTTGACATTTTTCCTGACATTAATATCCCAGTGATCAGCGTCGTATGGAGGTACGACGGGTTCGCGCCCACGGAGATGGCCGACCGCATCATCAGCAACTCGGAGCGCGGCATCGAGATTACAGTCAACGACATCGAACACATTGAGTCGCAGTCAGTGAACGGCATCGGCGTCATCAAGATTTTTTTCCAGCCGCATGCCAACATTCAGACCGCGCTGGCGCAGGTCACCGCGATGGTGCAAACCTCGGTGCGCGGATTGCCGCCGGGCACAACCCCGGCGCTGGTCGTCACCTACTCAGCCTCGTCCACCCCGATCGTGCAGCTCGGCTTGAGCAGCAAGACCCTTCCGGAGCAGCAACTGTTTGACCTCGGAAACAATTTCCTCCGCAGTCAACTGGCAACCGTGCAGGGTACGGCCACGCCCTACCCCTATGGCGGCAAGATTCGCCAAGTGCAGGTGGATCTCGACATTCCACGCTTGCAGGCCGACGGGCTTTCGCCCAACGACATTGTCAATGCCATCAACACAGAGAATCTGATTACCCCCTCGGGAACGGCCAAGATCGGACCGCTGGAATACCAGGTCGAGATGAACAGCTCGCCGCTCACCATCGCCGACCTGAATGACCTGCCGGTGAAGACGGTGAATGGTTCGACCATCTACATGCGCGACGTGGCGCACATTCGCGACGGCTTTGCTCCCCAGACCAACATCGTGCGCCAGGACGGTGTCCGCGGCGCGCTGATGGCGATGTACAAGATCGGCAGCGGATCCACGCTCACGATCGTGCAGGCGGTGAAGAACGTGATCCCGACCGCGGAAAAGTTTCTGCCGCGCGATATAACGATCAAGCCGCTGTTTGACCAGTCGCTGTTTGTGCGGGCCTCGATCAACGGCGTGTTGCGCGAAGCAATCATTGCCGCCGCCCTCACTGCGGTGATGATCCTGCTGTTTCTGGGCGACTGGCGGCCCACGATCGTCATCTCGATTTCCATCCCGCTCTCGATCTTCGTTTCCGTAATCCTGCTGAGCGCATTGGGCGAGACGATCAACATCATGACTCTGGGAGGCCTTGCGCTGGCGGTGGGCATCCTGGTGGACGACGCCACGGTGGAGATCGAGAACATTGAGCGCAATCTCGCCCAGGGCAAGGAAATGAAGCGGGCCATTCTCGACGGGGCCGCGCAGATCGCGGTGCCGGCCTTTGTCTCGACGCTATGCATTTGCATCGTGTTCGTGCCCATGTTCTTCCTCACTGGCGTGGCGCGATATCTTTTCGTGCCGCTGGCCGAAGCCGTGGTGTTCGCCATGCTGGCCTCGTATTTTCTGTCGCGGACGCTGATCCCAACGCTGGTGATGTACATCATGCGCGGTCACGAGCATCGAGCAGAAGGGCCCAGGACGTTTTTCGGACGTTACCAGCGCGGGTTCGAGCAAGGGTTCGAAAGATTCCGCTGCGGCTATTACCAGTTGCTGGAGACCACGCTCGAGCACCGTAAGCTGTTCGCCTCCTGTTTCCTGGCTTTTTGTGTTCTCTCGCTGGGACTGGTCTTCTTCCTCGGTCAGGATTTCTTCCCCTCCGTTGACGCCGGGCTGATGCGGTTGCACGTTCGCGCCCGCGCCGGGCTGCGAGTTGAGGAGACAGCCCGCCTGTGCGACGAAGTCGAGCAATACCTGCATCAGCAGATTCCGAAGGATGAGCTGGTCACGATCCTGGACAATATCGGATTGCCCTACTCCGGCATAAACCTGTCCTACAGCAATTCCGGCGTGGTCGGCACGAGCGACGCGGAAATCCTGGTCGGGTTAAACCCCGAAAACCACCACTCCACGGATGGATACATTCGCAAGCTGCGGGCAGAACTTCCCCGGCAATTTCCGGGAGTAGAGTTCTTCTTTCAGCCGGCGGATATTGTTTCGCAAATTCTGAATTTCGGGCTCCCGGCGCCTATCGACATCCAACTGGCGGGCCCCGATATGCAGCAGAACTACGCCATCGCACAACAGATGGCGAACCGGCTTCGCCAGATTCCCGGCACCGCCGACGTGCACGTGCAGCAGATGATGAGTCTACCCACCCTGCATCTGCAGATCGACCGAACCAAGGTTGCACAAGTGGGAATGAACGCCCGCGATGTGGCGCAGAACGTGCTGGTTTCCCTGAGCGGGAGCTTTCAGACGGCCCCCAACTTCTGGCTCAATCCGAGAAATGGAGTGACCTACACAGTAGCGGTACAGGCGCCGCAATATCGTGTCACTGCGCTGCAGGACCTGATGAACGTGCCCGTCACCGATTCGAGGGTATCCAGTTCGCAGGTGCTCAGTAATCTGGTGCAGTTGTCACCGGCGACGCGGCCCGCCGTGGTTTCGCACTACAACGTACAGCCGGTCATCGACGTCTATGCCAGCACGCAAGACCGAGATCTTGGAGCTGTGGCCAAGGACACGATGAAGGCGCTGCAGCCGTTCCAGCAACAACTGCCGCGCGGGACACAGTTCATGGTTCGCGGACAGGTAGAAACGATGAAGTCGTCTTTTATCGGATTAGGCATCGGCCTGGTGCTGGCCATCGTGCTCGTGTATTTCCTGATCGTGGTGAACTTTCAGTCCTGGCTTGATCCTTTCATCATTATTACGGCGTTGCCCGGTGCGCTGGCCGGCATCTGCTGGATGCTGTTACTCACGCGCACGACCATGAGCGTCCCATCGCTGACCGGAGCCGTGATGTGCATGGGCGTGGCCACGGCCAACTCAATTCTGCTGGTTTCGTTTTCGCGCGACCGCATGAGAGCCGGCATTCCTGCGGTTCAGGCCGCGCTGGAGGCGGGTTATACGCGAATTCGCCCGGTGCTGATGACGGCCCTAGCGATGATCATCGGCATGGTGCCGATGTCGTTGGGTTTGGGCGAAGGCGGCGAACAGAATGCGCCCCTTGGACGCGCGGTTATTGGCGGACTGTTATTCGCCACGGTCGCGACGTTGTTCTTCGTGCCATCGATTTTTGCCATGATTCATGGACACCGGGAAGCAAGAGAGGCAGCCAGGAAGTCGTAGGGCAGACTGATCGAAGAAATGAATAGATAGGGAATAATAGATATGGATTCGCGAGCGACTGAACCCGAACTGCTGGAGCCTGAACGCAGCGCTCCCGAGATAACGCCGCCTCCAAAGCTGCCGCCAGCGCCGGCCCGCAAGGCCCTGCTGATGGTTGGGGCGGTTTTGCTGCTGTTGATCATCGGCGCGGTGATCACCATACTCGTACGAATTCATAACGACAACGTGTTGGCCAAAGAAACGGAGCAGGAATCGATCCTGACTGTTGCCGTGGTCCATCCCGTCGCGGAAAAGCCCGATGAGGAACTGGTGTTGCCCGGCACCATGCAGGCCTACGAAGAATCGCCCATCTACGCGCGCACCAATGGATATCTCCTGCGCTGGTACAAGGATATTGGCAGCCGGGTCACTAAAGGCGAACTGCTGGCCGACATTGACACCCCTGAGGTGGACCAGGAACTGATGCAGGCTCGCGCCAACCGCCAGCAGATCGTGGCCCAACTCGATCTGGCGAAGATCAATGCCGACCGCTATGTGAACTTGCGCAAGACTGATTCGGTTTCGCAGCAGGAGGCCGACCAGCAGACCAGCGGGTATGAGCAGGCCGTGGCCAATCTCGCCGCCGCCGATGCCAATGTCCGGCGGCTCGAAGAACTGGAATCGTTCAAGCACGTCTACTCACCATTCAGCGGCGTGCTGACCAAACGCACGGTGGATCCCGGCGCGCTGATCAATGCCGGCGTCAGCGGTGCTGCGGGAAAGGAATTGTTCGACGTCGCGCAGGTTGATCCTCTGCGCGTTTACGTCAGTGTTCCCCAGAGTTATGCGCCTTCCATCAGGAACGGTATGGATGCCGACGTAACCTTGCAGGAGTATCCCGGACAGAAGTCCAAGGGAACCGTGGCCCGTACCGCGGAAGCGATTGATCCGGCGACGCGCACGCTGCTCACCGAAGTGGACGTACCCAACAAAAAAGGCCAACTGTTGCCCGGCTCGTATGGGGAAGTGCATTTCCGAGTGGGGATGAACGCGCAAAAGGTCACGCTCCCCGTGAACTCCATGCTCTTCCGCCAGGAAGGCGTGCGCGTAGCCGTGGTGGGCAGCGATGGCAAAGTGAAGCTGCGTCCCATCACCATCGGCCGCGATTACGGAACAACGCTGGAGATCCTGGGCGGCGTAGACGTAGAGGATCGCGTAGTCATTAATCCGGCCGATTCCTTGCAGGACGGCCAGCCAGTCAACGTCGCTCCCGAGAATGCTCCGGCGGTGAGTGGAGGCAAGCCGTCGTGAGGGGACTGAATCTCGCGGCCGTCATTCTGGCGAGCGGATTATTGGCCGGCTGCGTTGTCGGGCCGAACTATCATCGTCCATTGGTGCAGGCTCCGCCCACATACAAGACGGAGGGGCCCTGGCGGGTGGCGGCGCCCAAGGATGCGCTGCCCAAGGAAGCCTGGTGGGAGATCTTCAATGATGTTGAACTCAACGGATACGAGCAACAATTACTCAAAGCTAATCAATCTCTGGAAGCAGCGAGAAACCGGCTGAACCAGGCGCGCGCGCTGGCGCGAGTGACTTCCGCTGGATTCTTTCCAACCTTCGGCGCCGATCCCAGCGTTTCACGAAACCGTTATTCTGGCAATCGCCCGGAACTAACAACGCCCAGCGGGCCGCTCACTCAGAACAGCTACCAGATTCCGTTCCTGCTGAATTATGAACCGGACCTGTTCGGATCCGTGCGGCGCAACCTGCAGGCCTCGAACGCCGCGCTGCAATCCACGGCCGCCGATCTGTACAACGCACGCCTGGTGCTGACGGCGGAGCTGGCCGCCGACTACTTTACTCTGCGCGAGCTTGATGCCGAGATGCGGGTGGTTCAGGAGTCTGTCGAGATCCAGCAGAGGGGACTGCAGCTGGTACAGAGCCGTCATACCGGCGGAGTGGCCTCCGGACTCGACTTGGCGCAGCAGCAAACGCTGCTCGATTCCACGGTCACGCAGCTCTACCTCGTCCAGCAGCAGCGTGCGCTGTACGAGCACGCCATCGCAGTGTTGACGGGGAATGCGACGTCCACCTTCAACCTGCCGGTGCGTCCGCTAAAGGCTGAACCGCCGCCAGTTCCGCTGGGAGTGCCATCGGACCTGCTGGAGCGGCGGCCGGATGTGGCCAGCGCGGAACGCCAGATGGCGTATGAGAACGCGCTCGTAGGAGTGGCAACTACCGCTTTTTATCCGCAGCTTACGATTTCCGGCGGCGGCGGTTTTCAAAGCACGAGCCTGACGAACTTGATTTCTGCTCCCAGTGCGGTCTGGTCGTTAGGCGCCGATCTGCTGCAGCCGATTTTTCAGGGAGGCCGGAACCGCGCCAACCTGGAAGCAACCAAGGCTGCGTATGAAGCCACAGTCGCCAACTATCGCCAATCGGTGCTGACGGCTTTCCAGCAGGTGGAAGATGGATTGTCAGGATTGAATGCTCTCACCCAGGCCTCGACCTCGCAGAGAGCCGCCGTCGAGGACGCGCAGCGGGCGTTGCAACTCGCCAACAATCGTTACGCCGGCGGAGTAACCAGCTACCTCGACGTCATCACCGCCCAGGCGGCGCTGCTGAGCAACCAGCGCCTGGCCACTCAACTCCTCGGCCAGAAATTGGTCACGTCTGTGTACCTGGTGAAGGCACTCGGCGGAGGCTGGGACGCATCCCAGATCCAAAATGAGCAAGTGCATCCGAAACCGGTGCAGACAATCGAACAGTAGCCCGCCCACAGCCAGCCCCTCGCCTCACTTGCAGCCATTCCTCAATCCATCGAGAGACCAATTGGCCGCAGTCCGGCGCCTATGTGATACTAAGGCCACAAAAAGAACAATTGGGCAGGAATCACCTGCGAATCGCGAGCCGGGATGGCGAAATTGGCAGACGCAGCGGACTTAAAATCCGCAGGGGCCAAAAGCCCTGTGGGGGTTCGATTCCCCCTCCCGGCACCAGCACTTAGCCTCTACGATTGATGCGATCACTAGACAGAAGCGGTCCGTTGGCCCTAATCGTCATCGGGCGGTTCCGGCGGCCTCGAGTCATTGATGAAGAAGTCCGCGCCCTTGGGAGCGGCGATGGTGACGAAGTTGCGAGGCTGAAGATCCATATGGAAAAACGCGCTGAAGTCCGTGGTGGCACGGCTATCCGCGAACCCCAGCTCTCCCTCGCGGAGGCCGAGATTGGCAAAGTTGTGTTCGATGAAGCGCAGGAGGCTGCCAAAATCGTACCGTCCGTTATCCACGTAGCCTCTTTGTGTATATGCGGAAACCACGATCATGGGAACGCGAAACCCATACTGATAGTCGCCTTGCACACCCGGCAAGATGGTCGGCGGCTCGTGGTCGTACCAGCCTCCCCAGTCGTCCCACGTGATAAAGATCGCTGTATCCTGCCAGTAAGTGAGAAGCCGGCGGTCCACAACGTCGGCGCAAGTACTGTTGCCAATCGCATTGACAATGGAAGCCACCCATGACGGCCCACCGCCATCGTTCTGACTGGCGTGATCGGAGTTCACCGCTGTCGGCGTGACCCAAATCAGATCGCTGAGATTGCAGTTGGCGATATCGGTCAGCACCCGCGATGGGTTGTTGGGAATGACGTGCGTGCCCCAGCCGGTGCACTTTCCTGCACTCGGCAAACAAATGTGTTCAATCGCGTTGGGAGCCGTCCAGATGGAAGTCGCGGCGGCCGCATAGTACTTCCAGTCGGGCACGAGATCCGCCATGGTCTGGTGTTCATAACACGGGAAGGTCGAGGAGGTTTCGACGCCGTGAGGGGGCGGAGTTGAATTGGGGGCAATGAGTTCGACGCGGGTCGTGGCTGAGGCGATGCACCCACCGTCCCCCAGCCCGTTTTCCGCGGCGAAGATCCCAATGGCGTCGTCCAACGGGGAGGGAGCCGATGTCCCGCCAAAGATGAACTGATGCGCCGGAAAGCTCGGCCCCTGATTGGTTTGAAACATGTAGTTTGCCCAGCCGTAGTGCGTGGCGAGGGTGAGATACGGGTTCAGAATTCCAGTCGAATTGTCGACGTACTTGAACTGCGGGTTAGCAGGACAAGTCGTGCCCTTCAAAGGACCGCAAGTGATCCCGGCCGCGCCGTCCATCCGGCACACTGAAGGGTTGCCTGCGGTAATGTCGCACATTGCGTTGAACGCCGGGTGTGAATGGTTCAGATCGTAGGTGTTGGCCAGGGCCACTGGCGACGGTCGAACCGTGCCGCCCTTGGTCTTCCAGTTCGAAGTTTGAATGTCGTAAGGCGCGAAGAAGGTAGGAGGTACGGAACATGCTCCATAAGGAGGTGAGCACAGGCCTTGAAACAGGTTGTCCGGGGTGCGGTTCTCCTGGACAATGACCACGACGTGTTTGAAGCTAAAGTTTGAGCGCTGGGCTTGGGCGGTCAGCGCTGCCATCCCCACGAGAAACAGCACCAATCTGGAAGCAAGTCTCATGACAACCTTCCTCAGCTAGATGCAGGGGGATTTGGAAGTGTGCAGCTGATACGTCCGTAACCGAATTCCATTTTTGTTTTGACTGCAAGGTGCCGCGACTCACCGGAACATTGCTTCCGCGGCCAAATCGCCCCAGATCACCGCTCACGCTTCCAGCACCTTGTAGTCAATCGATCGTACTCTTCAAAATACTGCCGTAATCGAAAACGGCAGTAGCCTTTCTACTTCCGCTTGGGCTGTTGCCTTTGCTGCATGTGCTGCTGCTGTTGCACATGTTTCTGTTGCAATTGCTGCGTCTGCTGCTGGTGGCGTTGCTCCATCTGCTGCTTTTGGGCTTCGTTGGCTTTCTGGCGCTCCATTTGTTGATGCTCTTGCTCTTGCTTTTGCTGGAGCTGCTGCCGCTGCTGTTCCTGCTTGGCGAACATCTTCTCTTGTTGCTGCTGGTATTTCCGGTCGCGGTTAGCGTCGCCGGTGTTGGGTGGAGCAGGGCGTTCAAACTTGGGCAGCTCATTGGGATGGACTGCCGGGCCCGAGGCGTTCCCGCCGCGTGGACTCTCACCCCGGTTGGCAGGAGGATGATAAGGCGCTCCGGCTTCTCGCGCCCGCACTACTTCGTGTCCGGAGAAATCGCCCGGACGGCCGGTGGCGGCGATGGGTGGCCTGCCCTCATTGACTGAGGCACGCAGTTCCCGGTTCCCGCGGGCCGCCTCGAAATGTCGAGTTTGTTCCGCTACAGGCCCAATGTGCCGTTCCCGTTCGGCGTTCTGCTCCTCCGGCCGGGGACGCTCCTGGATCCCGCCCGGGCCTCCGTTGTAACTAATGCGATTGACCGTGACGTTGTTGTTGATCACGGTTTCGTTGTAGACGTTGTGAATGTTGACGACATTAACGTTGGTCACCGACCGGTTATAGAAGAAGTGGTCGTGGTCCCAGCGTCCGCCTTCAAAGCCATGACCGAAATAGCCGAAGCCATAGACGACGCCACCGTAAAAGCCCACGTGCGGACCCCAATATCCTTCATGAAAGAAAAATACGCCGTCCCTCCAGCCCCACCAGGGCGGAGTCCACAGGAAGCCGACCTCGGGAGCCAGGACCCAGGTTCCCGGGACCCAGTAGTAATCGCCGGCATCGGGATCCCAGGCCCAGTAGCCGGGCGTCCAAATATAGCCATCCCCGGGACAAATGGGCTGCTCGTAGACGGGAAGAGCCGGAGGGCCGAATCCGACCGAAATGCTGATTTGCGCGAATGATGTTGTCGCCACGGTCAACACAACCAGAGCGAGTAGCACGGTACGGACAAAAGCGATGATGCGCATAGGTCTCCTCCTGCGATTCACGAGTCGATTGTTTACCCGCAGTGGGCCCGACAGAGTGTGCATGATACCATTCCCGCAAAGGTTCCCGCCAACCGTTTTCTTCGGGGCAGCGTCTCTTCCCGCAGGTACCAATTCTTGCGGCTGACCGATTCCAGATCTGCTTAGATGTAGTTTCGCAACCAGGGGTTCGACACCGCAGAAAAAGGCTTAACTACACTGACCTCCGACAAAACCGGTGGTCGGCCCGCTACTTTGCTGGGCTCACAGATGAGACTCGAATGATATTTCCAGTGACCACGCCTACGATACCGGCGCGCTGTCCAGCGATTCGTTTCAGTGCGTTAAGGTCACCCTCAAGCACATAGGTCTTGTCACCATCCACCAAGGTGAACCTTGCGCCCTCACGCACGCAAATGCGGGCACAATCCGCGGCTGTTCTGCCCATTTCGGCAGAATGTCTGGCGCCGCAGCGGGAGCAACTGACCATCCCTTCATAGTTTTGCTCAGCCGCGGCTGGTTTCGTTGAGGGCTTTCTAAACGCGCCTCCCGCAGCTTCGGCCACAGCTCCCAGAGTCGCAATCAGCAGCGCTACCACACATGCGACCGCCGTCGCGATCAGAGCGATTTCAACCCAGATGCGGCGGACTTCGTGGCCAGTCGCCTGCTTTCCCCGAAAAGTGAGTAACTGATGCAACGTAACCTCGCGGGTAGCCTCGGTAGGTATTGCAAACCGTTTGCCAACGTCGAGATGGAAACAACGAGGCGTTCTAAGTTCGCAATAAGGCTGGCCGAGCCGCCAAAGTCCGCCGGGATCGAACGCTGAGCCGGGAAGGCCAGGCAATGAAAGAATTACATTCCCGCGGTTCTGACAATTGCTCTGATCCGCAAGTCAAGCCCATGAGAATCAAGAGGTTCAGCATTTGGCAAGTCCTGTGCAGCATCGATTCCCAGTGCCGCGCCTCAGGTGAGGTGTGTATTAGCTCGCGAGGCGCCGGACGCGAAAATAGCGTCTCATTCGAAACGATAGTGCCGTCAACCGCCCTCGTCTAACTCCTGCGATCCAGGGATTGCGGGAGAGCCTGAGAAGTTTGCTCCCAAGGGTCTCGCTGAAATGGGTTCGGCCCTCTGCTTTCGAGGTTGCGAGGAACGATCGAATGCGATTGCTAAGCGCTCGACTCATCGTCTCTCTCATCATTGGCGTGACGCTGGTGTCGCTCTGCTCCTCGTATTACCAGGTGCTGGTGTTGAAGCGTGGCTTGCGGAAGGATCTGCAGCATCGCGCCGAGGTGCTGGCCGAGAGTCTCGCCAGGAATGTGGAACGAGATCTGGAGCACGAGACGCAGCAGACTCTGCTGCGAACCGTCCAGCACTTCGCCAACCGGGAACATCTGACCGGGCTGGCAGTCTATGACACGCAAGGCCAGCCGATTGCCGTCACCTCGAGCCTTGAGCCGCTAATGGCGACCGCGCCGGCAATCGTGTTGCAGGCCATCAAAGCAGATCACGCCACGGATGTTTTCTCGAGGATGGCTGGTGCCGCTGTCCACATCTATGCGGTTCCCCTGCATCGTGGGGATGATCTCATTGGTAGCCTGGCCATCGTTCATGACGCCGAATATATCCGCGCCGAGAGTGTGAGGATTTGGCGGGAAACCTTCCTGAGCGCACTGGCGCACGTATTTCTGATTGTCCTGATCACCTTGCTGATCGTGCGCTGGAGCATCGCCGGACCAATCGCGCGGACCGCCCATTGGATAAAAGCTCTGCGTACGGGACGCCCGGCATCCGCGCGCATCCGGGTGCCGGACCTGGAGATGTTTCGGCCGCTGGCGCGTGAGGTCGCCACTCTGGCCGAGAGCTTCAACACAGCCCGCTCGGCTGCCGAGATGGAAGCTCGCTTGCGCGACACCGGAGAGGCCATCTGGACTGCCGACCGGCTTGCGGTGCATGTTCATGACCGGCTGGAAGACGGGCGGCTCTTCGTAGTCTCGAATCGCGAACCCTACACCCATACGCGGCGCGGCAAGTCGATCGAAGTCAAGGTGCCGCCCAGCGGCGTGGTCACCGCGATCGAACCCGTGCTCCGCGCCTGCGACGGGACTTGGGTCGCGCACGGCTCGGGCGACGCCGACATGGAGGCCGTGGACAGGCACGACCGGCTGCGAGTTCCGCCGGACGACCCGCATTACACGTTGCGCCGCATATGGCTAAGCAAGGAAGAGGAAGCGGGGTACTACTACGGATTTGCCAATGAAGGCCTCTGGCCCCTCTGCCACATTGCCCACACGCGTCCGCTCTTTCGCGCCAGCGACTGGAAGCATTATCAGGATGTGAACCGGAAGTTCGCGGATGCTCTTCTAGAGGAGATGGAGGAGATCAGCCGGCCCGTGGTGCTGGTGCAGGATTACCACTTTGCCTTGCTTCCCAGAATGATCAAGCAGAGCAGGCCGGATGCGCGCGTGGCCATTTTCTGGCACATCCCGTGGCCGAATCCGGAGGCATTCCGGATTTGCCCCTGGCAGGGCGACTTGGTGGATGGGTTGCTGGGCGCCGACCTGGCAGGTTTTCACATCCAGTCGCATTGCACCAACTTCCTGCAGACGGTGGACCGGATCGTGGAGTCGCGGATCAACTGGGAGCACTTTTCCGTCCAGCGCCTTGATCATCACACCACGGTGCGGCCATTTCCCATCAGCGTGGAATTCTGCGACGATCCCCGCGAATCTCCCTCCGAGTCGGCTTATGAAGAGCGTGCAGCGTTGCTCAAAGCCCACGGCGTCGAGGCTGCCCACATGGGCGTCGGCGTCGACCGGATCGATTACACCAAAGGAATTCTGGAAAGATTCCTGGCCGTCGAGCACTTTCTGGAAAAGTATCCGCGCTACCGGGAGATCTTCACGTTCGTCCAGATTGGCGCTCCCAGCCGCACTCACATCAAGCGGTATCACGACCTGCAGGCTGAAGTGGAAGCGGAGGCGGACCGCATCAACTGGAAGTTCCAGACGGAGCAGTGGAAGCCGATCATCCTGTTGAACCGGCAGCATAGCCATAAAGAAATCGAGCCGTACTACCGGGCCGCCGACTTGTGCCTGGTGACGTCGTTGCACGATGGGATGAACCTGGTCGCGAAGGAGTTCGTCGCCACCCGACGCGACGAACTCGGCGTCCTCATTCTGAGCTGCTTCACCGGCGCGGCCCGCGAGCTGCAGGACGCTCTTCAGGTTAATCCTTACGACATTGACCAGACGGCGGAGGCAATTCGGGCGGCGCTTGAAATGCCGCCGGAGGAAAAGCGACTGCGTATGCAGAGAATGCGCAAGCTGGTCCGCGAGCACAACGTTTATCGGTGGGCCGGCAGCCTGATTGGAGAGCTGTGCGAAGTTCGCCTGGATACTGCCGCGGGAAGCAATGAAACATTCCGGGCAGGGGCCTCGGTAGGGTAGGGAAGGTGGGTTTGAGAAGGATCGTCCGGCATGGAAAGGTGGAGGAATTCCTCAGGAGGGTGGCGAAGGCTCCGCTTTCGGCGCTGCTGCTCGATTATGACGGAACCCTGGCGCCATTTTCGGTGAACCGCCATCTGGCTCTGCCTTATGACGGGCTGACGAATCTGCTGCAGAGGATTGTAGACACTGGGCGGACGCGGCTGGTCATTGTCACCGGACGAGATGCGCGGGAAGTCGGTCCATTGCTCGGTTTGCAGCCCCCGGCTGAAGTGTGGGGTGCGCACGGCCTGCAGCGCTTATGGCCGGATGGAACCTGCGAGATGCCCGAGATTCCCTCGGAGGTCGCGCGATCTCTTGACGACGCTAGACGCTGGCTCAACTACCAGGGGCTACAGGACCTGGCTGAGGTGAAGCCCGGGAGTATCGCGGTGCATTGGCGCGGCTTCGACGATGCGGCTGCCTCGGAGCTGCGGGGAAGAATTTTGCTGGGTTGGTTCCGGATTGCTGAGCGAGGCTCTCTGAAGTTGGCGGAGTTCGACGGTGGCGTGGAGATGCGAATGCCAGGTTTCGACAAAGGCCACGCAGTGCACACCATTCTCAAAGAGATTGGCGCCGTTCCTGTGGCTTACCTCGGCGACGACGCGACCGATGAGCACGCCTTCAGAGCTCTCGGGCTAAACGGTCTGACCGTGTTGGTTCGTCCCGAGCCGCGGAGGACATCGGCCCGAATATGGCTGCAGGCTCCGGAAGAGCTGTTGGAGTTTCTGGCCCGGTGGGTGGAGACGGTGCGAGCGCCCGGGCGGACCCGGAGTGCTACCTCCTCAGAATAGAGATATCAGTGCCTACGCCTGACAAATCAATGCCGCGCAAGCCGGACAAGCCGTTCTATTTCAACACGTCGGAGCACCTGCTGCGTATCGGAAGCCAACGGGCAACCACGCTCTCCGAATTATTGCAGGCGCTCGAAACCTGCGCGGAGGATTCGATCTTCCAGCACACATTTCGTACCCTGCAGGAACATCATTTCATCCGTCAGGGGTTCTCGAATGATTTCGCGCACTGGAGCCTTTCCGCCTGCCACGAACCGGTGCTGGCGGAAAAGCTGGCCAGCGTGGACGTGCGCGAGTTCACGGCCATCGAGGGCCTGCGCAAGAGAATGATCGAGATTGTGGATGAATTTCTGAAAAAACATCCGCGGGCGAGCACTCACCAGGCGAATGAGCCATTCTATTTCTGCGCAGCCGATATCGTGGTGCTGCCCACGCCGTTCGTGGCG
>Ga0187818_10000038_pt1 | contig 34113 bp, 32 predicted proteins | sample NC_wetland_sal_i_14_FD_130581 | JGI IMG/M metagenome (GOLD analysis project Ga0187818, IMG submission 130581) | Wetland sediment microbial communities from Neuse River Estuary, North Carolina, USA - SO4_3 | ecosystem: Environmental > Aquatic > Freshwater > Wetlands > Sediment | place: USA... | reverse complement strand
TCGGAGCGCAGATCCTGGTAGTGGTCGGTGGGCGGAACCGGAAAATATCCTTCCTTGTAGCGCGGCCGGTATCCCAGATTGTTCTCTTCCCGGCCCGAGTTCCAGCGGCCCTCTTCCGCGTCAATGTAGTAGAAGCCGTACTGCTCGCGCTGATCGAAGCGCACGTTGTCGAAGATGAAGAACTCGGCCTCGGCGCCGAAATAGGCCGTGTCGGCCAGGCCCGTCGCCGCCAGGTACATCTCGGCCTTGCGCGCGATGTAGCGCGGATCGCGGTCGTACGTCTGCTTGGTCACCGGATCAACCACGTCGCAGATCATCACCAGCGTGGGCACCTCGGTGAAGGGATCGAGCATATGAGTGCTGGCGTCGGGCTTCAGCAGCATGTCGCTTTCGTGGATCGCGGCCCAGCCCCGAATGGACGAGCCGTCAATGCCGAATCCCTCGTCAAAAGACGCTTCGGTCAACTGTTCGATGGGATAGGAAACGTGGTGCCAAAGTCCGGGAATGTCGGTAAAGCGCAGATCGAGAATCTTCGTGTCGTGCTTCCTGGCGAACTCCAGAACGGCCTTGGCATCAGCCATGAGGACTCCTTGCGGGGCGAACTCCCCTTTAGAAATGGGCGATCGGTCGGAACAGTATTGGGGATCGCAGGCTGCTACAATCGGTCCCGTCGTGCGGAACCGGAAGAGTCTAAAGCCTGTCCCCGGCGCTGGCAATTCGATTGTTCTTATAGCGGCGATAACGCGACTTTATACTTACGATGTCCGGCGCGCTCGGGTTTGGGAAGGGCACGAGCTCACTCGTGCCGATGCACGTGAACGGATGTGTGGCGCTTCAGCGCCTGAGGTAAGCTCTCTCCTGAGCAACGAAGAGCGAACCTCAGGGGCTAAAGCCCGTATTGTTCGAGGCCTTTTGCGGCACGGCTAAAGCCGTGCCCTTCCCAAATCCATTCTTGAAATCGGTTCGACTGGCAACTGGCAACCGCTCTTATGGATTTCGACCAGGCTTTGGCTGATGACTGAGAGCTGACAGCTGAGAGCTTTCTATGGACTTTGACCAGCTCCAGACGTTTCTCGAAGTGGCGCGGCACGCTTCGTTCTCGCGGGCGGCGGAGAAACGTTTCCGCACCCAGCCCGCCATTTCCTCGCAGATTCGCGGACTGGAGGAGGAAGTCGGGGCCAGGCTGTTTGACCGTTCCGGAGGGAAGGTTTCGCTCACCGCCGCCGGCAAGGAGTTCCTCAAGTACGTCGAGGAAACCCTCGACGCCCGCAAAGCCATGCTGGTCACCATCGCCGAGATGGAGCGCGTGCCCCGCGGCGAAATCATCGTGGGCGCCAACGAAGGCACATGTCTGCACATCCTGCCTTACGTGTTCGCCGACTTCAAGAAGCAATATCCCGACGTGTCGGTCAACATCAAGCGCTCCGACTATGCCAAGATTCTCGAGTCGGTGATCGACAACTCCGTGGACTTCGGCGTCGTTTCGCTGCCCGTCACGGACAACCGCCTGACCGTGGTGCTCATCCATCGCGACGAGTTGATCATCATTGCGCCGCCGCAGCATCCGCTGGGAAAAATGAAGTCTGCCACCATCGCCGACGTGGCCAAGTTCCCGCTCGTTCTGCCCAAGGCCGGGCACACACGCGACGCCATCGAAGAACTTTTCCACGAGCGCCGCCTGAAGCCCAACGTGAGCATGGAGCTCGATTCCAGCGAACTGCTGAAACGTTTCGTGGCCGCTGAGGTTGGCGTCGGCTTCATCGCCCGCTCAAACGTTGACGAGGACGTCCGCGCCAAGGCTCTGGCCGCCATATCCATCGCCGATGCTCAGGTCCGCCGCGACCTGGCGCTCGTGTTCCGCAAAGACAAGGCCCTCAGCCGGGCGGCGCTGGCCTTCATTGACATTGCCGTGAAGCATAAATCCACGCAAGAATTAGTCTCGGCCCCAGGCAGATGATGAACGCGAGATGACCAAGCCGACCTCCAGACTCCTGCTCCTGCTGCTCGTTTCCGCGCTGTCGGCGGTAGGCTTGGGACAGGCCTCGTCCCCACAAAAGCCGATCGCGCAAATGCCCGCTTCTGCCCGGCAGCTAATCGCCATCAAAGTCACCGGAAGCAAGCGTTTCGCCGAAGACGCCATCGCCGCCACCACTGGCCTTCAGTTGAACACCGCCGTTGGAGAGGATGACTTCAAGAAAGCGGCGCGGCGCCTGGGGGACACCGGCGCGTTCAGCGACATCGCCTACAGCTACACGTATACGGTTGCCGGAACCAAACTCGAACTGCACGTCACCGATGCCGACAAGTTCGTTCCCGCCCTCTTCGAGGATTTCGTCTGGTTCTCCGACGCCCAAATCCTGAGCCGTCTCAAACAGCACGTGCCCTTGTTTGCCGGAGAGCTTCCGCTCTCTGGCCGCATGGCCGACGAGGTGTCCGACGTGTTGCAGGCCATGCTGGTCGAAAATGCCATCCCCGGGCACGTGAACTATGTGCGTAACGGGAAGCCCGACGGACCGGTGGAGTCCATTCAGTACGCTGTTTCCGACGTTCTCATTCGCGTGCGCAACCTCGAGTTCACCGGAGTGGCCGAGGCCGATCTGCCCGCGCTTCAAGCCGCCGCTCAAGCCTTTACCGGACGGGAATACTCTCGCACTCACCTCGACACGTTCGTGCAGAAGCAACTCCTTCCCGTGTACTACGCGCGCGGCCATCTCAAGGCGTCCTGCGGAGAGCCCCAGCCCAAGGTGATAAAGCAGCCTGGGGCCGAGAACGACGAAGGCCCGCGCAACCAGACCGTCGTGGACGTGACGTTCGCGGTGACGCCCGGCGAGCAATACAAGCTGCAAAGCCTGGATTGGTCGGGGAATCACGAGTTCCCTGCCGACACGCTGCAGAAAATGGTTCGTGCCGACCTAGGCAAGCCCGCCAACACGGTCCGCCTCGCCGAGAATCTGCGGGAGGTGAAGATCCTCTACGGATCTCGCGGCTTCATCACAGCCTCCATCGGGGTGCACGCCGAGTTTGACGACGTGGCTGCCACGGTCGCGATCCGCCTCGAAGTGATGGAGGGCCCGGTCTATCACATGGGTGAACTGCAATTCCGCGGCCTGGACAATTCCCTGACCGCCAAACTGCGCGACGCCTGGACGATCCGTCAGGGAGACGTTTACGACTCGACGTATCTCGATGCCTACCTGACTGAATCCCACAAATTGCTTCCCACGCGGCTGGACTGGGAAGTCTCTCCTCATGCGACCGCGAACGTCCGCGACAAGACCGTCGACGTGGACATCATCTATTCGGTCAAAGCCCCGGACTAGTCTCCCTGAAGGGCAGCCCGTCCCTCCCCGGCGCTCTCAAAAGCGCTTGTTCGGCTTTTGGAACAAAACTCACATTTTTTGGCGGAACTGCGGCTTCCTCGCTACGCTGGGGACGTCGCCCAGGTCCAGAGCCCCCTCTTGGATCCAGGCGTAGAGCGGGGATGCGCGCGAGCTCGTCCCCGCATTTTTGCATCGCGGGCGTGCCCCAGCGGCAAGTCGGCGTTCGGGGTGGTCGCGGAAGAAACTCGGGATTCCTTGTAACTTCCGCGGCCTTGAGGCATCCTGAATGGTGACGCTGTGCTCCCTGCAGTGCGGCGGCTACCCCTTCCAAGGAGAAAACGAAATGAAATCTCGTTTACAGAACTTCGGATTCGCCTTTCTGACTCTGGTCATGGCCTTCGGCCTGACCCTTTCTGCGCTGGCCGCCGGCAAGTCCTACACCGGCACGGTCAGTGATGCCATGTGCGGCGCCAAACACGCCATGGCCGGTGACGATGCCGCCTGCACCCGCGGCTGCGTCTCCAAAGGGTCAAAGTACGCGCTGGTCGTAGGTAAGAAGGTCTACACGCTCGAGACCAGCGACAAAGACGCTCTCGCCACACTCGATAAGCAGGCGGGAGCGAAGGCCACGGTAATGGGCACCGAGAAAGGCGACACCATCACGGTGAGTTCGGTCAAAGCGGCCCAGTAAGCCGGCGGTGGCTTCACTTCGGTTTCGGTTCACGGCGGGAAGGCGCGGCAGCGCCTCCCCGTATTTTTTTTGGCTCTCCCCGCAAATTCATAATTCGTTTACAGAACGTTGTGTTAGATTGTGCATTCTTAACAACTTATTTTTTTCTGCGGAGGATCACGGAATTGGGCAAAGACATGGTTCCCAAACGGATTTTCTTCACCAAGGGAGTCGGGAAGCACCGCGAGCGGCTGACTTCCTTTGAGTTGGCGCTGCGCGACGCCGGCATCGCCGCTCAGAATCTGGTGCGGGTTTCTTCTATTTTCCCTCCCAACTGCAAGCTGCTGGCCCGCAAAGAGGGCGTCAAATATCTGCATCCGGGGGAAGTCGTTTTCGCCGTGGTCGCGGAAAACTCCAGCCGCGAGCCTCACCGCCTGCTGGCGTCGTCCATCGGCGTGGCCATCCCCGCCGACCGTAATACGTACGGCTATCTCAGCGAGCACCATTCCTTTGGCGAGACCGAAGACGCTGCCGGAGAATACGCCGAGGAACTCGCCGCCGAAATGCTGGCCACCACCCTCAACGTCGAATTTGATCCCGACCGCTCCTGGGACGAGAAGAAGCAGATCTACCGGCTCTCGAACAAGATCGTCCGCACCGCCAACGTGACGCAATCCGCGGTCGGCGATAAACGCGGCCTGTGGACCACGGTGATCGCCTCGGCGGTGCTGATCTTCGACTAGGAACATCAGGGATCAGGAACATGTAGGGACAGCCGCCCCGGCTGTCCGGGTCGAGCGAAGCTCGACTGCGCAGTTCGCCGGGAAACTCCACTCGCCCCCCCCAAGCGTCCCCCTCGACTCTGGACTAAGCGGATGAAAACAAAAGGCTTGGTTTGCATCCCGAGGCAAGCGCTCAGCATCTAATGACTAGTGAAACTTTGGTAACTATCCATCTCTGCCGAATGTAATACTCCGTTAACAGCCATCGGTTATCATAGAGATGGGTAAATAGAGATGGGAACAGACCCGGATCGAGGACTAGAAGTGGATATCAAGACCCGCAGACGGAAGCAACAGAAGATGATGGTACAGATGGTGGAGCGAAAGGTGCGTTCGCGCGCCCAGCAGCTCTACGACCAGCGCGGTAAAGTTGAAGGTCAGGCCCTCGAGGATTGGGTCAAAGCTGAGTCGGAAGTCCTTGGAAACAGTATCCTTGCGCCGCTTTACCACCGCCTGCGCACCGAGCCTCAAGATGCCCCTGAAGCGACCGTCGAGGTCGCGCCCGCGGACTCCTCCGCTCGCGAAACCTCAGCCTAGCCTTCCTCGTCAGCCCTCGCGGCACCCGCTGCCCTAAACTAGTCAGCCCGCTGACACGCAACGGGCTCACTTCCCTTTGGCCGTTTCCTTCTTTCCTTTTCGCGCCGTCTTGTTAGCCTTGTCCAACCGCTCCAACACAGCGGCCACAATGATCGGCAGGCCTACGGTCGCATCCACGAAGACTTCTCCAAACTTGCCGCCCTCCGACGGCGGCACGAACTTGCCCCACGACACTGCCTCGCTATAAGGACTGCCCGACAGCCCGCCCCAGTACACCGGCTCCGGGCAAATCCGCAAGCCATAGTGATAGCGCTTTAGCGGCAAGTTCTCCCCCAGCCGCCGATGTCGAAGCTCAATGAACGGCCCGAACTGCTGCGACCAGTTCCGCGGCACGCCGCCGCCTATGGTGAAAATCCCCAGCTTCTTTTGCCGCAGCAGAGTTGCGGCAAAGTGCTCCAAGTCCTCGAAGGGATCGAAGCGGATCTTGTGTCTTCCGGTCGATTCCCGCATCCGGTTGTTCAGCGCGGTATCCAGACCTAACTCCGAATCGCTGAACGCCGGCACAAACACCGGCACGCCTTTTTCATACGCCGATTTCAATATTCCCCGCTGTCCCTGCGCGTGCCTGGCCAGGTACGCCCCGATGGCATGATTGAGCTTGTAGGAGCACATGACTTCGTTGTGATCCCAGGCCTCAAGCACGCTCGACATCACTTCCTCGACGTCGTCCAGGTTCTGCTCCGGCTCCAGCGTGTCATACACGCGGTTGTAGCCCTGCTCGTAAAGTTCCTCGTCCGAAACCTCGGGATTGGCGCGGAAGTGCGCCCGCCCCGTGGCCTCGACCAGACCGTGCGCCATGAGCGCGCCGGTCGAGACGATCGCGTTCACGATACCCCGATCAATCAATTCGGTGATGATCAGCCCCTGCTTGGCCACGGTCATGGCGCCTGCCAGCGTCATCACCACGAAACAATCTTCGTCGAGCGCCATGGCTTCGAGCACATCCGCGGCTTCGCCCAGCTGCCGGCCGGTAAAGGCCGTTTTGGCCATCGCCCGCACCAGGTCATCCACCGATTTCACCTTGCCCAGGTCAAGCGGCTCCAGCGGAATCAGCCGGTCTTCAATGGGATTATGCAGATGGCGGTTTTTCCCCTCGCCAGCGGTCTTGCCCGCGATGTTATGCGCGTTCCCGGAATGCGAATTACCGTGGTTGCCCGGTTTCAAGCACAGCCTCCAAGCCAGATCGGCAATCTTCCCGACAGGATACTCTACAGGAACGACGTACGAAGTTGCCACGGCAGCCGACAAGATTATGAGTGGTCGAAAAGTTACAATTCGGTCGAGCACCCTGCCGCACCTCGCATTAGACTTCCACTATGGCCGGCAAGCGCAGTTTCGAGGAGCAACTCGGCGCCCTGGAAGCGCTTCGCCAGCAGGGCCCCCAGGCCTCCATCGAGCCGCTGCGCAAGGCACTGGAGAATCGAAATAACTTCGTCGTTGGCAAAGCGGCGGATCTGGTCCGAGAATTTCAACTGACCCACTTGATTCCCGAGCTGCTCATCGCATTCGACCGCTTCTTCGCCGATCCCCTCAAGAACGATCCGCAATGCTGGGCCAAGAATGCAATCAGCCGCACGCTTGCCGCCTTCGAGCACCAGGACGCCGCGACTTTTCTCCGCGGAATGCGCCACATTCAGCTCGAAGCGGTCTGGGGAGGCCGGTCCGACACGGCCGGAACTCTGCGCGCCACCTGCGCTCTGGCGCTCGTGCAGTGCCGCAGCCTCGCGGAGCCGGACTTGCTGGCGCACCTTGTCGACCTCCTAGGGGACAAAGACAAGTCGGTTCGCGTTGAAGTGGTCCGCGCTATTGAGCAGGTCGGGTCGCCGTCTGCCTCGCTCCTGCTCCGCCTGAGAGCCGTACTCGGCGCCGATGAACCGGAAGTCCTGGGCGCTTGCTATAGCGGTATCCTGTGCCTCGAAGGCGCCAATGCAATCCCCTGGATCGGACGTTTTCTCGCCTCGGCCGACGACAGCGCCGCAGAAGCTGCGCTCGCGATTGCCGGAACGCATTCTCCCGGGGGATTCCATGCTTTGCGGGAATGTTTCGTGAAGGCAAACGACCCGTGGTTTCGTTCCGTGCTGCTTTCGGCGATCGCCCTGACGCGTCAGGATGCGGCGCTGGAATTTCTGCTCGATCTGGTCGGCACGGAATCGCTGAGCGCCGAAGCGGCGATCGAAGCTGTTCTCCGCTCCATGCCTTCTCCGGATGTGATCAAGCGCCTCGAAAACCTGGTTGCGGGCAGTCCGCGCCTGACGCGGGTCTTCGCCTCTCTTCAAAAGGCGTCTTGCTGAGGGGGTCCCAGGTGCGGCGGAGCGGCTGTGCTGAAAGCTAATGGCTGATAGCTGACGGCTCTCCTGCTATATTGTTCGCGGAGGTCGCAGCGCGTGCCCCCTGAAAAATACCGCGTGGCCCTGCTCCAGATGTCCTGCGGTCCGGAACCCGAGCAGAATCTGGAAAAAGCCCTCAGCCGCATTGCCGATGCCGCCGGCCGCGGAGCCCGGGTCGTCTGCCTGCCCGAGCTTTTCCAAACCCAGTATTTCTGCCAGCGCGAGGATCATTCTCTGTTCGATCTCGCCGAGCCCATTCCTGGCCCCACGACCGAGAAACTCTCCGCCGCGGCGCGCAGCCATGGAGTCGTCCTCATCGCATCGCTTTTCGAAAAGCGCGCTCCAGGCGTCTATCACAATACTGCAGCTACGTTTGACAGCGACGGCTCCCTGCGCGGCCTCTATCGCAAAATGCACATCCCCGACGATCCGCTCTACTACGAGAAGTTCTACTTCACTCCCGGCGACCTCGGATTCCGCGCCCTCGACACCAGCGCCGGCCGCGTGGGCACGCTCGTCTGCTGGGACCAGTGGTATCCGGAAGGCGCGCGCCTGACCGCGCTGCAAGGCGCGAGCGTGCTCTTCTATCCCACCGCGATCGGCTGGCATCCCGCCGAGAAGGCCGAATTCGGCGTGGCCCAGCACGATGCCTGGCGCACTATCCAGCGCGCGCATGCCATCGCCAACGGGGTCTATGTCGCGGTCGTGAACCGTGTCGGCTTCGAAACCGGCAATGTCCGCGGCAAGTCCGCCCCCGGCCAGGGACTCGAATTCTGGGGCGGCTCGTTCTTCTGCGATCCCTTCGGACGGGTGCTGGCCGAGGCCTCACATGACCGTGAGGAAATCCTGGTCGGCGACGTGGATTTGAAAGCGCTGGAGGAGATCCGCCGCAACTGGCCCTTCCTGCGCGACCGGCGGATTGACAGCTACGCCGACATCACCAGCCGTCTATTGGACTAGGACGAGAATTCACCGTGGCCAAAGCTTCCCGCCGATCCTCAAGTGATACTTTGAGTGCCGCCTTCTCCGCGGCCTCCCTCGGCTACCGCATGCCTGCCGAGTGGGAGCCCCATGCCGCCACGTGGCTCGCCTGGCCCCACAATCACGAGGATTGGCCAGGAAAGTTCGAGCCGATTCCCTGGGTCTACGCCGAGATCATCCGCAATCTGGCGAGGCATGAGCGGGTCGAGCTGATCGTCAGCAACGCCACTGCGGCCCGGCAGGCCCGGCGGCTCCTCGAACGCGCCGACGCTTTCTCTGCTAACATCCGCTTCCACCGCTGGCCCACCAACCGCGTCTGGCTGCGCGACTCGGGATGCATCTTTTTGGCCTCGACCCAATCGCCCACCCTAGCCGCAAAAGGCGCGGCCAGGATGGGGCACCCAGGGCTGTCCCCATATGAAAACCGTCCACATGAACACCGGGAAGGGCACGACTTCAGTCGTGCCGATACGAGAGCGCAAAAGAACCGGACTTTAGCCCCTGAGGGTCCCCTCGCCCTCAAGTTCCGCTTCAACGGCTGGGCCAAATATTCCAACTGGCGTCACGACGAGAAAATCGGCAGCCTCATGGCGAAGGTCAAGACCCCCACCCTAGCCGCAAAAAACGCGGCTAGGATGGGGCACCCAGTTCACTTTCAGGAAATCCGCCCGCTCTCATCTGGCGCCCGCATCGTGCTCGAAGGCGGCTCGATCGACGTCAACGGCGCCGGAACCCTCCTCACCACCGAAGAATGTCTGCTCAGCAAAGTGCAGGAACGCAATCCGCACATGACGCGCGTCCACTACGAAAAAGCTTTTGCCGATTACCTCGGCTGCACCCATATCATCTGGCTCGGACGCGGCATCTTCGGCGACGACACCCATGGCCATGTGGACGACCTCACCCGCTTCGTCTCCAATGACACGGTTGTCACCATGGTCGAGCACAATTCCAAAGACGTGAATCATGCCCCGCTGCGCGCCAATCTGCGCCGCCTGCAAGCCGCGCGCAATCAGGATGGCCGACAGCTAACGGTCGTCGAAATCCCCATGCCCCAGCCCGTCGTCTTCGACGGCCGCCGCTTGCCCGCCAGCTACGCTAATTTCTACATCGCCAACGGAATCGTGCTCGCTCCAGTGTTCAACCGTCCCAACGACCGGATCGCGCTGAACGCGCTCGCGCAGCTATTCCCCAAGCGCGAGATCATTCCCATTTATTCGGGAGACTTCATTTGGGGCCTGGGCGCGATGCACTGCATGACGCAGCAGCAGCCGTCAGCCCTCAGCCGTCAGGCGTCAGGAAAATCTTCGGCGTGATGAGATCCGTTGCGAGGCTGGAAATGGTCTGCCCTCTTACAAACGAACACCTTCTGATTTTGTGCTGATAGCTGAAGGCTGATGGCTGACAGCGGATGGCTACTTCTGGTATTGCGTCGGCTGCGGACCTTTTTCCAGCGTCTCGCGGTCCCAGATGGCGCCGTCACGGTTATAGCTGGCCAGCTCAAAATCCTGGGTCAGCTCCAGCGCATCGGTCGGGCAGGCATCTTCGCACAATCCGCAGAACATGCAGCGGCTCAGGTCGTAAGTAAAGTTTGTGAGTTCTTTGCGGCGGGTTTTTTCGTTGCGCTCACTCGAGACCACGATCAAATGCTCGGGGCAGGCCAGCGCGCACAGGTCGCAGGCAATGCACATGGTCTCGTCCGTGTCAGGGTTGACGTTCAGCCGCGGCGCCCCGCGGTAACGTTCCGCCACGCGCGGCCGCTCCAGCGGATACTGCTCAGTGTAAATTTCCCTGGGATCCTGGTAGCGGAACGTGATCTTCAGTCCCTGTACCAGATCCAGCAGAAAGACTTTGCGCAGCAAGCTCGGCATGCCCATAACCTGCTTAGAATAACATTAACCGTTCAACCGCCGAAATCCGACGCGGAAGTACAGTAGTGGCTCGGTTTGAATTTTATCCACCTGCGAGGCGTCATCCCGAAGGCCCGCGCTTTCACCAGCGGCTTCGCTCGGGATGACGCCGTCGAGAACGCGACGACGGTCAGGAACTGAGCCAACGCCGGGAGTACACGTCCGCCAGGAATCTCACCCTTCTTATTTCCAAACGTCTAACCGGGCAGGACAGTCTTTACATCAGGAGCAGCGTAGAAACGGCGAAAGGATTGCCCGCCGGCATGGAACTTTTTCCGGCGCGTCTGCGTACCAAATCAAGAGAGGATGCTATGAGAGCCTATCTCACCAACTTGCCGATGAGAATCTGGCTGCTCTTCGTCGTGCCCGCGGTCGTCGTTGCCTACCCGGTCGTCAGGATCGTGGTTCCGGCAGTGGCGCGCGCAGTCGTACCGGAAATGGTGCGAACGGTGCTGAGCGTGATCTGATTCCGAAATGCCCGCCGCGGACTTCGCCGGCGACCTCGCGCCCTGAACCTGGCTGCTGAACCTGGCGCTCACTTCCCTCGCTTACTTCGATCGATCGAAACCTGCTAAAATGCTGAGCGGAGTCATGCTCTGTGCCGAGACGAAAAGCGGCCGCCGCTCATCCGAAGACCCAAGACCCGAGACCTAAGACCACCCCCGACGAACTCTGGATGGAAGAGGCCCTGCGCTGCGCCCAGCGCGCGCTCGAAGCGGGAGAAGTGCCGGTAGGTGCGGTCGTTGTCTCCGACGGCCGCATCGTGGGCCGGGGATGGAACCGCAACCTCAACGCCTCCGATCCCACCGCCCACGCCGAGATCATCGCCCTGCGCGAGGCGGGTGCAACCGTTGGTAACCATCGCCTGGGAGACTGCGAGCTGTTTGCTACAATTGAACCGTGCGCCATGTGCGCGGGCGCGCTGGTGCATGCCCGCATCAAGCGCCTGGTATATGGCGCGGACGACCCCAAAGCAGGCGCCGTCGCTTCGGTGATGCAGGTGCTGAATCACCCGCGTTTGAACCACAAAGTAGAGGTTCGCAGCGGAGTGCTGGCCGGCCGCAGCGCCGAAATGCTCCAAGCGTTCTTTAAGAGCCGTCGTTAGTCGTTGGTCGTTCGCTGTTGGCCACCAGACGTCAGCTAGGTTCCACTACCGCTTGTCATTCCGAGCGAAGCGAGGAACCTGCTTTTTGCTGACGGCTGACACTGATGGCTGACGGCTATTCCGGCGCGGAGAGGTGCGTGAGCGGTTGAAACGATCCGCCTCGAAAGCGGACATACCTTAACGGGTATCGTGGGTTCAAATCCCACCCTCTCCGCCAGATTTCCCACCAGATCGCAATTCTGCGCTCGGTAACTGTCCCGCCGGGGGAACATCGATGAACGCGATGACGCGAAAAACTTCACTAGTACTCATCATCGCTATGATTGTGATGGTCGGAGCGGGTCAATCACAGCAGTCGACGAAGCAAACAGGGGCTCCTGCTCTGCAATCACAGCCCATAAATTGCGCCAATCCGACTTGGCCCCCGCATGCAATTTTTGCCAAATATCCGCCCAATGCGAAACCAGGTTTCAATTCGCCCGAGGAAGTCACCGCTTTATTAGAAAAGCGGTGGTCGCTGGCAGGCGTCAGGAAATTCGCGATTCCTGAAAGGCGCCATAATGATGCATACCAGAATTTGGTTCTCGATGCGCCAGAGATATGGGCTGGTCGTCTCTATTGCGACAAAACGACGGGCTTTGATTCCATTGAATGGTATGCCACCGTTGAAAACGGTCGTGCCAAAGAATATTCATTGCAGGCTAGGCGGGGAAAAGATTTTTGGTTGCTGGAGATCGGAAGCCCAGCTTCGGTCCAGAAGCCTCCAGATGTTGAGCCAGACTTCCGGGCGCCGTGCTTTGTCGGGCATAAGTAGACCTGCCGCGAGAGGAGCGGATTCAAGACTGAAAGTCCGGTACTCCCGAGTTGGCGGGCCACCCGACCCTCGATTGTCCCACTCAAGCCAAAGGCGGGCTTGAATGGGCCACCCGGAAACGCGAAGCGTCGGACCCTGTTCGCCGAGGCCTACTGCCCGTCTTTCTCCCCTGTTGCAAACACCGTCCACGGGCCCGCCTTCATGTCCCGCAGCATCGGTTTCTGCCAGGCATACTCCGGATGCTGCTCCAGAAACTCGCCGGCGAGAAAATCGGCTCCGCAGGGATGACCCGCCCGCGCCACAAAGCTCATTTTGGCCGTCATGGCGCTGTCGGTCGCTTTGCCCTGCACCGCGCCAGCGGGATCAAAAGCGCCCCACTCCCACTCCTTCACGCCCCGCGGAGAAGCGTCCACATGCCCGCACAACGAGCGCTCGTTGGCCTGCGGCTTCTCTGCGCTGGAAGCATTCTTCTCGAAACTGTCGTAATGGTCCGAGAGAAACTGTTGCGCCATCGCCACATCAATCTTCCCCTTGGCCTGCGCCATCAGTTCTTCCCAGCGGGCATGCCGGGCATTCGGCGATGACGACGCATCGTTCGGATCAAATGTGGTCTCCTCGTGAATCATCTTCGGATCGCGGGCAAAATTCGAACTAACAAAATATCCATCCTTGGTGCGCCACAGCGGCGTGTTCTTCAGCCCCAGTTCCAGGTAGGCGATCTCTCCCGTCTTGCGGTCGCCGATCAGCCAGTCGTTGGCATAGCCGCCGTTGTTCCCTTCCTTGATAATGCGCACGTAGTCGTCAATGCTGTTGGCATACTGCAGCGCCTTGCGCGAGCGCATGAACTCCGGCTTCCCTTCCGGATCCCAGCCTTCGAACTGCGTGATCGTCGTCTCCGTGATCATCATGCCCGCCGAGTTCACGCCGAAATCGTCGTCGCTGGTAATGACTCCGGGGAAGCCGTCCATCAGAATGCGGTTGCCGTGTTCCGGCTGGATGTCAAAAATAATCACCCAGCGCTCCCCCGCCAGATAGCTGGTCCAGTTGTTGTGGGCAATGACGATCTGGTGGTCCCTGGTCATGCTGCCGGTGGCGATGAATGCGCTGCAGTTGCCGGGAGCCGCGAGCTTCGGCGCCTTGGCCGTTTTCTGCTGCTGGTTCGTCGTTTGCTTGTTCAACCAGGGCACGTAATAATCCGGCACTTCCTCGAAGGCATTCAGCGCCACAACGTCATAGACGTCGAGATCTACCCCGTGCGCCTTCACTCCGTCGGCAATGCCCTGCAATTCCTGCTGATATTCGGAGTCAATGTGAGGCCAGAGCGCTTGCCGCGCCGTGGTGCGGAAGAATTCCCAATCGCGCTGCGTCTCGCGCGTGTCGAATAGCTTGATCGCCTCCAGCGCATCGGCGATTTCCGGCGCCAGTAGATATCCATGCTGGAATCCCATGTCGGACGGCGACCCTTCCACGTGTACATACGTCCAGCCGCCCTTCTGGAAGCGATACGCCTTTTGCAGCCGGGCATCCGGCGAGCCCGAGCCCGCCGCAAACGCCGCTGCCGCTGACATCAAGGCAAACACACAGATACTCCGCACGAACCTGTTCAGCATGAATGCATCTCCTGGAAAGCCAGACGAATCTGGGCAGTGGCTCAGTTTGAATCTCCATGTCTTCTTTCCGATGGCGTCATCCTGAGCGAAGCCGTTTTTCAGGCGGAGCGAAGGATCTAGCGCACGACCGAGACATGCCGCTACCCGCGCGAGATCCCTCTCCCGCTGAACCCGCCGGGCTTCGGGATGACGTCCCTCGAGAGTTGAAGTTCAAACTGAACCACGACCCGAATCCGACCAACATTCTAGCCCATCGCCGGGACGGATCCCCTCACGCTCGAGCCCCACGCTTCAAATGTCCGTGCGCTGCTCCGGATGCCGCTTCAGATACCAGCACGGCAGCCATCCCCCGTGCGGGAACAAAGCGTTGACGCAGGTCCAATCCTGCGGAGGGTCGAACATGAATGTCGTCTTCCCGTTCTTCTGCAGCACCGCGTAGTAATGACGCACCGTGACCGAGCCATAAGGATTCCAGGTGGCCGCTGCGCGAACCCGGAAGACCACGTAGTCCAGAGCGAAGACGAGCAAGCCCGCGAGTGCAATCGAGACGATCGCGGCAACGAAGATCCGCCGCCGCCGAGTTCTGAGATTTCGCCGAGGAGGCTGGCTCACAAAGCTGAGATTATAATCCGCGCCGCCGCATTGCATTTTCTGCATCGCCTCTGTGGTTCCAATTCTGTTCATCTCCCCTGTGATTCGGCAGTGTCCTGATTTGGTTTTCTTCACCACAGAGTCACAGAGACACAGAGAAAACCAACTGCTTGGCAAACCCTTCCCCGTCATGGGTCTTACAAGCTTCAAGGTTTTCTCTGTGTCTCCGTGACTCTGTGGTGAAAGCCCGGAACTCTACCTGTCGTTCTCGTTGACAAAAACCCGTCCTACAGGCAAACTACCGCATTCGCCGGGAAGTGCTTCTGGCGAGCGCCTGAAGGCGGTCCAGAGGCAAGGCTGACCCTCCAGCCGTATACTCAGGCTTAGACTCATTCATGGCCATGACCGAGCAACGGGTTTCCTATACGCTCGACTCCTCGTTGGAGACGATTGATAGTGCCGAAGCGAGGGCCACCCGCATTGCTACCGACCTCGGGTTTGATGAGGACGAGGTCCTGCAGATTTCCATGGCTGTGCGCGAGGGTGCGGTCAACGCCGTTTTGCACGGGAATGGTTATGCCCCGGACAAGAAAGTCACACTCGCTTTTGAGCACATCGGCGACAATCTGGTCATTACCATTTGCGACCAGGGCAAAGGAATGGACCTGAGCAAAATACCCAACCCCCTGGCGCCGGAGAATTTGCTCAAGACGTCGGGGCGTGGAATCTTTCTGATGCGCTCGTTCATGGATGTGGTCGAGATTCGCCCTTCCCAGACGGGCACCGAACTTAAATTGATCAAGCACGTCCACGGCGCAACCGCGGACGGCAAGGAGGCTTCTCAGTGACCATGAAGGTTGGTAGTCGGCAGGTGGATGGAGTCACCATTGTGGATTGCAGCGGGCGTATCACGCTGGGCGAAGGTAGCGTTATTCTGCGCGACATGGTCCGCGACCTGCTTTCCAAGGGCAACAAGAAGATTGTGCTGAACCTGGCGGAAGTGAACTACATTGACAGCTCGGGCATCGGTGAACTGGTCAGCGCCTTCACCACCACCAAGAATCAGGGTGGCGAATTGAAGCTCCTGAACCTTACCAAGAAGGTGAACGATCTGCTCCAGATCACCAAGCTCTACACCGTTTTCGACGTGAAAGACGACGAGACCGCAGCCGTCAAGTCGTTCAAGTAAAGCTTATCTCTTGGATCCGGTGCGCTGGGTGCCCCATTTCTCGCGTTCTTTGCGAGAAGTGGGGACTTTGCCATCTCCCGGCATCGTCCTTGCCTTCTGCCTCAGTCGAGGTCATACTTTCACTGAAAGGCAACTCCTCAGTTGTCGGGGGGCTCTAAGACATCAAGGAGGTGGCTATGAGCATCGCCCGCCCTGCATCTTACCTAATTCTTAGTCTTGTTTTGGCCTGCTTCGCCCTATCCTGTGGCAGCAGCGGTCGACATCTTCAATCCATCACTCTCACCCAGACCGCGATCAACAATGGCCAGGAGGATCAGTTCGTTGCGACCGGCACTTTTTCGGCGCCGCCGATCACTGTAACTCCGCTGCCCGTCGACTGGACCAACGGTCTCATGGCGCCCCCACCACGGACGTACAGCTACACCCTGACCACTCAGCCGTACGTGGTCAACTGCACTACCGTCGGACCGGAAGCTCTTCCAGTTGTGGCCTTTGCGCCCCCGGATCCGAACGCTCCGACGAGCGGGACCAGCAAGATAGTGGTCACCGCCGCGGCTACGCCGGCTTGCCTGCCAGGCGGGCAGTCCGCGCAGTGAGTTGAGAGGGCGTGAGCGAGACGGCCGCGCGGTCCTTTGTCCGTTCCATTCCGGGAGGGTCCTGCAAATTTTTCTCTTTCCGTCACAGACTGCTGAGGCCTGAATCCCTAGAATCGAAACATGGGACGCAATCAAGCAGCAAAAAGCCTGCTTGCAGCTTTTTTGTTGGCGGCATCGCTGGTCTTCGCCTCCGACTGCATCCCCATCGGCGAAGCCAGCCAGCACGTCGGCGAGACCAAGTGCGTGACTGGAAAAGTCCTGCGCGTCAAGGTCAGCGCGACCGGCGTTCACTTCCTCGACTTCTGCGAAGACCAGCTGGCCTGCCCCTTCACCGTCGTGATCTTCTCCCACGACTTGAAAGATGTCGGCGACGTGCGCGGTCTGACCGGACGCACCATCGAAATCCACGGCCCGGTCAAACTCTACGACGGGCGCGCTGAAATCGTCCTGAACCGCATCAGCCAGATCACCGGAGGCGCGGCCCTGATCCCGCCGCTCCCCAAAACTTACGATGTCGAGAACCGCGGCCACTACAGCGCCGGCCGCCTGCGCCCCTCCAAGAAACCGGCCAAAGTCAAGCCTACGCCCAACACCACGGCAACTTACGATGTCGAAGACGAAGTTCCACCATAGGATGCCTCAGACCGAATAAATAGAACATCTGGCGGATGCCGTGAGTGGTCAATCAGTGCTGCTACCCATTTTCAACGTTTACCGTGACTTCCGAAGTTGCGCGGGCTGGGGTTCTGCTGATTAAATACATCCGGTCTTACGTACTCAATCTTCAACCGGGGAGTCCCGTGCGCTGGTTCTTTGGATTCTTTTTCGTCTCAGGCTTCTGCAGCATTCTCTATGAGCTGGTGTGGCTGCGTCTGGCAATGGCGCAATTCGCGGTAACCACCGCACTCATCTCCATCGTCCTCTCGGCGTTCATGATCGGATTGGGGTTTGGCTCCTGGGGAGCGGGTCGCTATGTGCGAAAGTGGGGGCTGTCGGGGCGTTTGCCGAGCCTGCGTCTCTACGCTTTGGTGGAGTTGCTGATAGGTTTATCCGCCTTGGCCGTCTCGCGGGAGCTGGCTCAGGGACGAGTCCTTCTCGAGCGATTGGAGGCCGGTCATCCGGTATCGCTCGCGGCCTACTACCTTCTCGCCGGGCTGTGGATTGGAATCACGCTGGTCCCCTGGTGCGCGTGTATGGGCGCGACGTTTCCTTTTGCCATGGCTGCGATTCGGGAGGCATTCCCCGGTCAGTCGGAGCGATCGTTCAGCTACTTGTACCTGGCCAACGTGCTGGGTGCCGTGACGGGCGCGGCCATTCCTTTGCTGCTGATTGAGGAATGGGGATTCCGGGGAACCCTACACGTGGGGGCGGCCCTGAACTTCTCCCTCGCGGCGTCGGCGTTGCTGTTGTCGCTGCGGCGGACGCAGACGGCGAAGACTGCAACCGCACCCCGGGAATCAGCCTCGCTATCGAAAGCGGCGAGTCCCTGGCCTTACTACGTGCTGTTTGGCACGGGCTTCACGAGCATGGCAGTCGAGGTCGTCTGGATCCGGCTGTTTACGCCGGGTTTGAGCACTTTTGTCTACGCGTTTGCGACGATCCTCGGGCTCTACCTGGGAGCTACCTATCTCGGGTCGCAATTCTATCGCAGGTCGAATCACCGAGCGCAAGGTGCGAGCGGGTTTCTGTTTGCTCTGTTGGCTTTTTCGGTGTTGTTTCCGCTGCTCATTTGTGATCCGCGGCTGCCCATCATTTATCACCTTCGCGTGGCGAGTATCCTGCCGTTTTCTTTCATCGTCGGATGGATCACCCCCATGGTTTTGGACGGCTTCGCACACGGGGATCCAAACCGCGCCGGCAGGGGATACGCTATCAACATCGCCGGTTGTGTGCTGGGCCCGCTGGTCTCGGGTTTCCTGCTGCTGCCCTGGCTGGGCGAGCGCTATACGCTGCTGGCCTGTGCGTTGCCTTGGATCGCGTTAAGTTTCCGCAAGCAATCCGCCGCGGGTCCTCTGGTAGCCGGAACGCCGCCCCAAGCCGGGTGGATGCCGGCGCTTGTCTCGTTGCTCGCGCTGGTTTTGGTAGGCACGACCAAGGATTACGAAACCCGTTATTCACCGCGGGAAGTGCGCCGCGACAGCACGGCTACGGTCACCGCCACGGGATCGGGAAGAGAGAAACAACTTCTGGTCAATGGGGTCGGCATGACAGGCTTAACGCCGATTACCAAAATGATAGCTCACCTGCCGCTGGCGTTTCTGCAGAGTCCGCCGAAGAACGCGCTCGTCATTTGTTTTGGGATGGGTACGACGCATCGGTCCATGCTCTCGTGGGGAATCTCTTCCACCGCAGTGGAGTTGGTGCCGAGCGTAGTCTCGGTATTTCCCTTCTTCCACGCCGATGCGGAGCAACTCGTGCGATCGCCGCTGTCCCATATTGTGGTCGACGACGGCCGTTTCTATCTTGAGCGGTCTCCCGCACAATACGATGTAATCGCGCTCGACCCGCCTCCTCCCGTCGAGGCTGCCGCCTCCAGTCTGCTGTACTCGAAGGAATTCTATGCCATCGCCAGGCAGCACCTGCGCCCCGGCGGTATTTTGCAACAGTGGTTCCCGAGCAGCGACGACCCCGCCATCATCGCTTCCGTCGCAAAGGCCCTGAAAGAGTCGTTCCCCTACGTTCGCGTTTTCCGGTCGATAGAAAAAAGCTGGGGATGCCACTTTCTGGCCAGCAATTCTCCCATTCCCTCCTACTCAGCTGCGACTCTGGCGAGCCACCTGCCACCTCTCGCGGTCGCCGATTTCCTGGAGTGGGATCCGGCCTCCAGCGCGCAGCAGCAATTCGCCAGGATATTGCAGCACGAACTTCCCCTCGACGATCTCATTGGATTGGCTCCGGCCGTGCCTGCCCTTCAGGATGACCGTCCGGTCAATGAGTATTTCGTTCTGCGCCGCCTGGGGAATCGAGAGTACCGCAAGAGCCTGTGGAGGCACCTTCTGGCGCACGGATGGAAAGCGTCGTAGCGGCGCTCGCCCCGTGGGTAATCACACCATCCCTCTCCTTAGCTCCTCCAGCGGATACTTCGTTCCCCTCCACTCGATCCCGTCATTCCGCAGCGTTAGCGTCATCGAGCGCAGCAGCGTATAGATGAACAGCCCACGCCCAACCCCACGGCAACCTATGATGTCGAAGACGACAAGCCGCCAGAATAAATCAGGAATGCCTGACGAGGCCCGGTTGCACGGCACAAGTTGCACCGGACAAGGCGCGCGCGACAAGTTGCGTAGGACCATTCGACAGCGTATACATCTGACCTATGTCGAATTCCGGAATCGGCCGCGTCGCCCCGGCAATCGGACCATTCTTCGTCGCTCCGCTCGTTGCGGAATATCTGCTGGGCGATCTGCCCATCAAAATGCTGGGTGCTCTCGTAATCATGGCGCCTTTTTACGGTGGCGGCGCCATACTCATCCGTGAAATCGTAAGACGTACCGGCCGGGGATGGCCCGCGATTTTCGTTCTCGCCTTCGCCTACGCCGTTTTCGAAGAGGCCTTCACCACGCAGACGCTGTTCAATCCCAACTATATGCATCTCAATATGCATCTGCTGCGGCCGGCCTATATTCCAGCGCTCGGGATCGGGGCCTGGTGGACGATCTTCGTGCTCACGCTGCACACCGTGTGGAGTATCTCCGTTTCCGTCGCGCTGGTCGAAGCGCTGGTTCCCGATCGAGCCACAACTCCGTGGCTGGGAGGAATCGGCCTCGCCGTCACCGGCATTTTATTTGTCCTGGCCGCCGTCGCATCGACCCGGTTTGAGATCAAGCACGACCATTTTGTAGCTTCCAAAGCGCAGTTCGCATGGTCGGCCGTCGTGTGCGTGGCTGTGATTCTTGCCGCCTTCCGCCTGCCCGTCAGATCGACCGCCCACACTTCCGGATGGACTCCCAGCCCGTGGCTCGTGGGCTCGGCCGCCCTGGTTGCAGGCTCGCTCTTCTTGGTCGTACCCGGCGTATGGGGATGGCGGGCCGTTGCCATCTACGTGTTGTTGGACCTGGCGGTGATCGCGGCGGCGTCGGTTCTAAGCCCCCGCGAAGGCTGGAACGCTCAGCATCGGCTGGCGCTGGCCGGAGGCGCCGCATTGGCCTACGCCTGGCGTGCATTCACTCAGCATCCTGTAGTCGGGAATGCGGGAATTAGCTTCCGGATTGGCAACGCCATATTTGCCGGCGCGTTGATCATTCTTCTCGTCATCGCGGCTCGCCGCACGGCATCGCAGCCCGATCCCGCGCCTTCGACCGCCATCGGCGCCTAAACCATCCCCTTGCGCAATTCCTCCAGCGGATACTTCCCCCTTCGTCCGAGTGTGATCCCACTCACTTGATTTGTTCTGGAACTGGCCTATGATTTTGGGCTCGCGCAAAACGTCGCAGCCTCGTGTTACACAAGGGTCCAATACGCCACTGGTTGTTGATTGCCGTCCTCACGTTTTTGCTGTCCAATCTCTGCCTGGCAAACCAGATCAAACTTCGGGGCCATGTGACAGCTGTGCATTCATCCACCAGCTTTGAGATGGACGAGTACAAGATCAACGATGACACATCGTTGGCCGAAAAGAGCGGCAAATCGCGAGTTGGACCGGGCAAACCTCTCAGCCTCAGGATCGGACTTGAGCTCGAAGTGAAGGGAGATTACAACCGCGCCATGGGTGAGGTGAAAGCGCAGGAGATCAAGATCTTATCGGACGACGAGAACGTAGCCGGTACCGGTCTGGTTGAGAACAAAGCATCCCTTAAGAAAGACGACCGAGGGTGGTCCGGAACCCTGATTGCCGACGGAGAAATCTTCACCGTCACGCCCGACACCGTGATCACGGTGAAGCGTAGCAAAACGGAACGCAAACAACTGCGGAGTGTGAATGAAGCCTCCGACGAGAGCGTCCCGCTCTCGCTCGAAGAAATTGGGCTGGATACATTCGCGCACTATGCCGGAGCGCGTCAACCGGACGACTCCATTCTGGCCAAAAGAATCGAGTTCGAGCAGGATACGGTTGACGCGGATGAAGCAGCGGCGCGGAAAGCGGAAGCGGCTCGCCTCGATTACTCCGATTCGCAAACCGGCGCGGGCAAACTAACGATAGATGAGACGGAACGCGACATGTTTCCCTGCCCCGAGGCCCAGGAGTACCTCACGAAAGTCGGGATGAGCCTGGTACCTTCGTACCAGCGGGAACTTCCGGACAGCGACCCGTTGAAAATCCAGTTCAGATTTTTCTTGATTGACACCGATACCGTGGTGGCGGGCGCTTATCCCAACGGGATCGTCGTGGTGAGCGCGCACGTGTTTGATGTTCTCGACAATGAAGCCCAACTCGCTTTCATGTTGTCGCACGAAATGGCGAGAGCAGTAGAGAAACAGGCATGGCGCTTTTACAGGTATCGTCGCGGTGAGCGCGTGACCATCAGTCTTGCGGGCGCCGCAGCCGGCATGTTCACCTATGGCGCGGCATCCCTCGGTACGAACGTTGCCGAGAGACGTGTGGTGGCCGATTTTTCGCGCCAGCTGGAGACCCAGGCGGACCGGGCAGGTCTCGCATACATGTTTGCCGCAGGATACGATCCGCGCCAGGCTCCGGAGGTTTGGAGGGCCATTGCAAGAAGCCGTGCTGACCACGATAAGCGTGTGTTCTGGAGTAACCCTGCCCAAAACCTCACCCGCCGCTCCTACCTCGAAGCAGAACTGAATCTCCGGTACGCCAAAGAGGACTCTTCAACCCTCGAGAAAAACACTCCCGAGTTCAAGAGCGCCGCCGACGCCATCAAGTCCGCCCGTCAGCGGGGAAAGTCTAAAGCGAAAAAGGAAATGCGCTAGCTCCAATTCGGGTGCTCACACCATCCCCTTCCTCAGCTCTTCCAGCGGATACTTCGTTCCCCTCCACTCAATCCCGTCATTCCATAGCGTCAGCGTCATCGAGCGCAGCAGCGTGTAGATGAACAGCGCCGTGCTCACCGGATGCAACAGGAAGTAATAGGGCGGTATCGACGACCGCCGCGACATTCCGAAATAAATCAGAAACATCGACCCCAGCGCCACCGCATAAGGCACCCGCGCCCATCCGTGCGCCAGCCCCACGCCGAGAAACGGCCCCCAATTCACCAACGCCAGCCCTAACGCCGAAATCAACGTGCGCCACCACTGAAACGACAGCACCGCGAAGAAATTCTTGGTCAGGTTATTCACGATGCCCATCGCGCCGTGGGCCCAGCGAATCGAAATCAAATCCCCGCCAAAAACATTGCGTTGGGCAAAGCCCGCCTTCTTCACCAGCTTGCCCAGCTTCATGTCGTCGAGCACTTCCATGCGCAGCGTTTCATACGTGCCCACCGCCTCATACACGCGCCGCCGCACCAGATTGAACGCGCCCACGCCCATATGATCGTCGGTCGTGGGATCGGCCACCTTCCAGGGCCGGTGCCCGAACGTGAACATGGTTTGGAAAAACGCGATCATCATGTACTCGCCCGGCCGCTTCATGATCATCTGCGGAAACAGCACCACATGGTCCGCGTGCTCGGCCTCGGCGTAAGCCAGCGCCCGCCGCAGCGACTCCGGCTTGAACAGCACGTCGGCATCGGTGAACAGCAGCCATTCCCCGGTCGCCTGATTCGCCGCCGTCCACATCGCGTGCGCCTTCCCCAGCCACCCCGGCGGCAATTCGTCGTGATGTAGCACGCTAAAATCGGGAAGGCGGGTGCCCCACCCTAGCGTCACGTTCTTTGTGACGTTAGGATGGGGGTTCTTCCCGATAGAGTCCATGATCTCGCCCGTGCGGTCCGTGGACCGGTCATTCACCGCGATCACCTCGTAATTGTCGTAGTCGAGCGCAAGCAGAGTGTTCAGCGCCTGCTCGATGGAATCTTCTTCGTTGCGGGCCGGAGCAATGATGGAAACGCGCGGATTCCCTGCTGGCGAAACCGGATTGCGATCCCACTCCGGACGCGAAACGTCGGCCACGCTGGGCATGCCGAGGGCAGCGTCCACAATGCGGGAAAACCACGCCAGCGCCAGAACGATTCCAGCAATCCAGTGAAAGTAAGCCATCCTGTTCGGGGACATCTCCGATGAAATCAAGACCGCAGTCCTGCTCTTCTTCGCGCCCTTTGCGGTTTAGGTCTTTGCCGGCGCGCCGTTTGCCGCGACCGCGGGAGCGAATTTCATCCCGTAGAACAGTATGGCAGAAGAAATCCCCATCGCGATCACCGGAAGAATGAATGCCGCCTGCAACGAACGCTTATCCGCCACCCATCCCATCATGGTCGGCGAAGGCACGTCACCCAGGATATGGATGATAAAGATATTCACCGCCAGCGCGGTCGCCCGAACGTGCGCTCCGACGGAGTTGATCACCGCCGCGTTGAGCGGGGCGGTATTGAGCAGGAGGAAGAATGCCGCGACCCCGATTGCCGGCATCATCGCAGGACCTCTGGCAAACAGCGCGACAATCATGACCGGTATGCCCAGCAGCATGCTAGCCGCCGAGACCAGATAGTAGGAACTCTTCATCCGCCGCAGCAGGTAATCGCCCAGCCAGCCACCGGCGAGCGCCGCCAGAATGCCATCCACCACAATGATGATCCCGAACGCAAAGTTTGCCGCCTCCAGCGTGTAGCCGCGCTCGCTGAACAGAAATTTCGGCATCCACACCTGAATACCGCCCAGGGAAAACGTCATCGCCGCCATGCCCAGCGTCGCGGTCAGAAACGCCGGATTGCGCGCCAGCCCCAGAACTGTTCCCCGCTCGGGCGTTTCCTTCAGCGAATCAAACTGCCCGCGTTCCGGCTCTTTCAGAAACAAAACTGCCATCGCCAGGAGAAATCCCGGAGCCGCCGCAATATAAAACGGAAATCTCCATCCATAATGCGGAGCCAGATACCCTCCCAGCAGGTAGCCCGCGGCCGATCCTACCGGAATCGCCAGATAAAACACGCCGAGAATCCGTCCCCGCATGTTCTCGTGGAACAGGTCGGCCACAAACGTCGGCGCGATCGTTACAAACGTCGCCTCGCCTACACCAACGAGCGTGTGCCGGATCAGCAGTTCCGTGTAAGTATGCGTGACCGCCGTGAGCAGTGTGAGCCCGCTCCAGAACAGCGCTCCCAGCACGATGATCAGCTTGCGCGAGTAGCGGTCCGCCAGCGGCCCCACAAACGGCGCCGCAATCATGTAGAAGCCCAGAAACGCGCTGGTCAGATATCCGATCTGAGCGTTGGTCAGATGGAATTCATCCTGTACCAGCGGCTGCACCGCAAACAGCACATTGCGGTCCACATAATTGAGCAGGTTGAGCGCCGTCAGGACGATCAGCGCGGTGCGAGGCTGGAGTTCGGACTGGCTCACGGATCGAGCGAATATAACACGGAGCGGACCTCAGGCGTCGGACGTCGGGCCTCAGTCAGAACGTCGACGCTGGTCAACGAAGACTCAAGAAGAATCAGAATTCTTAGGGTCCGAAGTCTGAGGTCTGAGGTCAGCTCTTAACGGGCCTCGGCCACTTCGCCACAATCGTGGTCGAAATTCCTCCCCGCGGCCGGAACTCGCCTTTCACTTCCGCCCACACCGGCTGGGCCCACTTCACCACATCCTCCAGCACCCGATTGACCACGTTCTCCTGAAAGATCCCCAGATTGCGGTACGTCTGCAGATACTCCTTCAGCGACTTCAGCTCCAGGCATTTCTTATCGGGCATGTAGCGGATGGTCAGCACCCCAAAATCCGGCAGGCCGGTCTTCGGACACACCGACGTGAACTCCGGATCGTCCACCACGATTTCGTAACCCGGAAACTGGTTGGGCCAGGTCTCAATCTCCGGAAACTTCGCATCGAGACCCGCGGCCGCGTGCTCAGGCGTATAACGAGGCGATTTAGCCATACCGCTATTGTAGCGGCAGTCCAGATTCATCCGTCCTCTTTCGGTGAAGGGGCGGGTCCCGCAGCGGACGCCTCGGGGTCATCGCCGTTTGGTTTGTCCGGTTTCACGATGAAAGCCAACAAGCGCTCCCGTCAAGTCATCGCGGATTGGGAATCCTTGATGTCCACGGAATACCCGCCGCACCCTTCCAGCTTAGTGACACACAGGATGTATATTAGCCTCACTGGTTTGGCATGGGGCTATAACCCCGTGTGTCAGTGGAGGCTTGCGCCATGGAAATGCTTCATCACTTTGCCCATTTTTTTATGCGGGCGGCCTTGCGGTGGATCATATTTTTGGGGACAAGTCCCGGAGGAATCATTAGTCAAATAGTGCTGATCCTTCTTTCGGAAGTAAAGGGTGGTTGGTGGAAATTGGGAACCTGGCGGACAAATTGGAGAGGGGGTCTGAGGCGAGCAATCTATGCCTTGCTTTCGGTGTGGGCGATTGCATTTTTTGTATCCGCCGTGATGACAATTTATGATGATCATCAGTATTTAGTAGCTAAGGCAAATGCACCTAAACCTGTATGCCAAGTCTGTCCGTCCTGCTCCACGTGCCCACCGCCAAAAGTGATAATTCATACAGTGGAAGAAACGCATAAATGTTGGATGACAAACCATTTCGAGCCTCCAGGTCCTCGAAAAGAAAACGTGCTCACCGCGACAACTGTAATCATTCATTGCAATTACAAGGTGGAGGCACCTTTTACAGTACAGTTAGAATTTGCGGCAGATAACTTTATTGGTGGTGACAGTGCATTTTTACCAGACGAAGGGATAGTCATGACGGGAGCGGGTGGGTACAAGCGGGGCAGAATGACGTTTGCAGTGGTTAATTCTCCGTCTTTACCAGTTCAAGAGTTGGTCACAGTTCTAGTTTTGGGAACTACCGATCAATACCCGAGAGCTATTCGTTATGCGATAGGAAGCAAGTGAAATGAAAGAGCGTGAATATATAGGGTCCTAAAGCTTTGGAAAACTTTGAACGCATGGCAACAGCAGTGTTCAAAGCTCCCAAGGCTTGGTTAGCGAACAAGCCGAAAAACCCCGACCCCTCCCTGTCGTTTCGTGGCGCGGCAGATGCGCGGCAGATTTTGTGCTAATTTGTGCTACCGGGCCGTCACTGTGGGCTATCCTGGACATCTGGGACATTGAAGAGTCAACAACTTCCACCTTTTCAACGCGTATTATAGTTCTGCTTACAATTATTCCTGCCGCACCCTGAAAGACAACAGGTTGGCCTCGACCAACAATTCGAATACCACGTCGCGCCGGCGATGGGCTTGGCCTGTCCTTGCCCTGCTCGTCCTGGCCCTGTTCTACTCCTGGTTTCACACAGCTCCTCTGAAGGTCTACGCCACTACCGTCGTGCGCGGTCCCATTCGCAGCGTGGTTTCCACCAACGGCAAGATTGAACCCATTCAGAATTTCGAGGCGCACGCTCCTATCGCGACCACGGTGAAACGTGTGTTGGTGAAGGAAGGCGACCACGTCCGCAGGGGCCAACTGCTGCTGCAGCTTGACGACGCCGACATTCGCTCGCAGGCGGCCAAGGCGCAGTCCCAGATCAAGACCGCGCAAGCCGATCAATCCGAACTGAAAACCGGCGGCACGCAGGAAGAAGTGCTGACCTTGAATGCTGAACTGGTCAAGGCTCGCAGCGCCCGCGATGCGGCGCAGCACAATCTTGATGCCCTCCGCAAGTTGCAGCAGGAAGGCGCAGCCTCGACCGCCGAGGTCCGCGTCGCCGAAGATACACTGCGGCGCGCCCAGGCCGACCTGACCCTGGCGCAAAAAAAGAAGAACGACCGCTACTCCCCCCCCGAAGTTGCCAAGATCCAGTCCCAGGCAACGGAAGCCCAAGCGGCCTACGATGCCGCCGAAGATGCTCTCACCAAATCCAGCGTCCACGCGCCTTTCGACGGCATTGTCTATTCCCTTCCCGTCAGAGCCGGGGCCTTCGTCCAGGCCGGGGACCTGCTCCTGCAGGAAGCCGATCTTTCCCGCCTGCTGGTGCGCGCTTACGTGGACGAGCCTGATATCGGTCGCCTGCAGACCGGAGAAAAAGTCGAAGTCACGTGGGACGCCGTCCCCGGCCGCATTTGGAATGGCACCGTCAGCACCGTTCCTTCCACCGTCAAGCTGCACCTCTCCAGAAATGTCGGCGAGACCACCTGCACTCTCGACAACCACGATCTTCGCTTGCTGCCCAACGTCAATGTCGGGGTGACGATCGTAGCTGCCGAACACGACAACGTCTTGACCCTGCAGCGTGACGCCCTTCATTCCGACGATAGCAAGATCTTCGTCTACCAGATCCTCAACGGCCACCTGAAGCGTCAGCCGGTTGAGATTTCTCTGCAGAATCTCACCCGCGTCGAGATTACCGCCGGCCTCGCCGAAGGAGCCCAAGTCGCCCTGTCGGCCGAAGAGTCTAAGCCGCTCTTCGATGGCGCCGCGGTCAAAGTGGTGCCCTGAGTTATGACGTCTGTGGTGCCACACAAAAGCCGTTCTCGAATGAAGCCGCTGTGGCCTTCTCTGCTGGCTCTCTTCCTGATGTGCACGCCCGCCTCGGCGACTCCTCCTCTGAAAGATATGCTCGCCGCTGGCCGCGTGGACGACGCCATTCAAACCTTGCAGCAGCAAGTCGAACACTCCAGCAACGACGCCGAATCCTACAACCTGCTCTGCCGCGCTTACTTCATGCTGGAAGACTGGGACCGCGGCATTCCCGCCTGCGAGCGCGCGCGCGACCTCAATCCGCACAACAGCATCTATCAGCTCTGGCTGGGCCGCTCCTGCGGCGAAAAAGCCGACCACGCCGGATTCTTGTCCGCCGCCGGCTTGGCGAAAAAAGTCCGCACTGCCTTTGAGCGAGCGGTGGAATTAGATCCCCAAAACTGGGGAGCACGCGCCGACCTCGCTGAGTTCTATCTCGAAGCTCCGGGCATTGTCGGTGGCGGCCAGGATAAGGCCCGTGCCCAGGCCGACGCCATCGCTCCACTCAACCCCGCGATGGCCCACTGGATTGCCGCTCGCATCGCCGCGAGAAACCACGACATCGCTTCGGCAGAACGCGAATATCGCGCCGCCATCGCCTCCAATCAGTCTCTGGGCCGCGCCTGGGTTGATCTCGCTGGTCTTCTTCTCCACAACAACCGCCCGGACGATATGGAGCGAGTTTTGCACGACTTCGAATCGGTCCAGGTCGAACAGCACGAGGCTTTGCGCGACGCGGCCACCGTGTTGCTCCGCGCCGGACGCAACTTTCCCCTAGCCGTGCGCCTGCTCCGCCGTTACCTTTCGTCTCCAGTCGAAGAAGGCCCCGCCTTCAAGGCGCATGATCTGCTTGGCCAGTTGCTGGAAAAGCAAGGAGACCGCCAGGCCGCCGCCGCCGAATACCGCGCCGCTCTCGCCCTGGCTCACTCCTACGCGCGCGCCCGCGAGGACCTGCACCGAGTCGAGCCCTGATCTTCAACGCGGGTGCCCCATCCTGAGTCCTGGGTGCCCCACTCCGAGCTCTGGGTGCCCCATCCTAACGTCGCGCCTTTTGCGACGTTAGGGTGGGGATTTTGATTGGGAGGTGAGGCGGGTGCCCCACTTATCGCCGCTTTTGCGAGAAGTGCGGATTTTGCTCGTCCTCCTACCCACGCGTTTAGAATCGTCCAGGCATCCAATTGTTCATAAAATCATTTCCAGATCACTTTGGAAGGGACGCAATGAAAAACCCTCGCCGTGGTGCGCACCGCGCAAAATGGATCGTGGCAGTCCTTTTACTTCCCTCCTCGCTGCTGGCCGAACCTGTCCCTCTCAAACGCGTCGTCGAGCTCGCGCTGGCTCACGCCACCGGGGCCGGGATTGCCGCCGCGGACGAGCAGCGCGCCGCCGCCGGCTATCGCGAACTGCGCAACAACTACATCCCCCAGCTTTCCACCGGAGCCGGTCTCGGATATTCCTACGGCTTTCCTCTGGGCCTCGAAGGCTCCGCGCCGTCGCTTTTCAACCTCAACGCGCAGTCCGCGCTGCTGAACCCGTCTTTGCGGGATTTCGTTCGCGCCGCCAAAATCGAATCCGCCGTTGCCGCGCTCAAAAACAAAGACCAGCGCAATCAGATCATCCAGGACGCGGTCCTGAGCTACGCCGAACTTGCCAAGTGGGAACAGCGCCTCGCGCGCCTGCAGGAAACCGAAGCCGACGCGGTCAAGATGCAAGCCGCCGTCGCCGAGCGCGTGAAAGAGGGTGTGGATAGTGAACTCGATGGAGACCGGGCTCGCCTGTCGGCCGCGCGCATCCGCCAGCGCGTCGTCGAAGCGCAAGGCTCAGCCGACGTGCTGCGCGAACATCTTTCCAAGCTCACCGGCCTTCCCGCCGCCGGCATCCAGACCGAGCCGGATGGATTACCTGATTTTCCCGCGCTTGCCCAGGACCCATCCGCTTCCACCCGCGCCGCGGACGCGAATCCAGCCGTGCAAGCCGCCGTCGAGCATGCCCACGCGCAGTACGTGCGCGCGGAGGGAGAGCATCGCGCCTTCTGGCCTACCTTTGACTTTGCCGCGCAATATGCCCTGCTCTCGACGTTCAACAACTTCCAGAACTACTACATCCCGGAGAAGCCCTGTACCACATCACTCGGGACGTTGCTTTGCCCAACCGGCGGCTTCCATCAGAACAATGCCACCATCGGCGTTTCGATCCGGTTTCCGTTTTTCAGCCCGTCGCAACGAGCTCGCGCCCAAGCCGCCGATGCTGACGCCCTGAAAGCCACCAAGCAGGCCGAGGCTGCCCGCAACCAGGTGTCGGAAGAGACGTTGCGCTGGCAGCGCTCCGTCGCTGAGATGCAGGCTGCCCGCGACGTCGCGCAGCTGGAATACGAAATCGCCCAGAAAACTCTGACCGCCGTCCAGACCCGCATGGACGCCGGCACCGCCAACCTCCACGATCTCGACGAAGCCCGCTCCCAGGCCAGCGAGCGCTTCATCGCCCTGCAGGACGTCACCTTCGACCTCGAGCGCGCCCAACTCGGCCTGCTTCGCTCCACCGGAGACCTGGAGAAATGGGCGATGGGAGCCCCTTAGCCGTAGACGTGTGTGGAAGAGCAGCGCTTCAGCGCCGCGTCCAACGCCTCAACCTGTCGGGCTTTAGCCCCGGTGGTGACTTCGCGTGGCGCAGCGCTTCGGCGCTGCGATAAATCGCGCCCTCTCGTTTGCGGCTTCAGCCGCTGAGGAGCCTCTGGCAGAAAACGCGTGGCCCGGCTACAGCTTCCCCCGCAGCCGCTTCACCATTTGCCGGATCGCCTTCTCATTGCGCCGGTACCAGCGCCACTGTCCCTGCTTGGTCGCCTCCACCAGCCCCGCTTTCATCAGAATGGCCATGTGATGAGAAATCGTCGGCTGCGAAAGCTGCACCCGTTCCTCGATGTCTCCCGCGCACAGGCATGAACCGGTCCCGGCAGTTTTTCCGGCGGCTTTGGCAGCCGCCATCCCTTCCTTCAAGGCCCGCAGGATTCGCCGCCGCGTCGGGTCAGAAATGGCGTGCAGTGCGCGGTCAAGCGATGGGTCTTCGGCTGACATAACTGGATTAGAAATAGCGCGGAAATTGATGGCTGTCAATGTGCGGGAAGGCCTGACGTGGGGACAGCCGCCCTCGGCTGTCCAGTCGAGCGTAGCTCGACGGTCCATTCGTCCTGAATTGCAAACTGCGGCCAAGTTAGCCCGGCTAGGTGCCCAGCTTATTTCTTCACGATCGGGCTATATCCGTCGCCGATCAGCCGCGTGCGCATGGCCTCGGCGTCTTTGATGTCGGAGTACGGGCCCACCTGCACGCGGAAAAATTTGTCGTTCCCGGACTGCGCCGCCACAAACGCCGGATAGTCCTTTTTCTTCAGCGCGTCCACCAGCGCGTCGGCATCTTCCTGCTTAGTTACCGCGGCCACCTGCACGAGATAGCCGCCGGTGGGCAGGGTTGTGGTCGAGTCTCCGGGACTCGCGGGCGGCGTTTGCCCCGGAGTCGAAGTCTGACTCGCAGTCGCATTCGCCGTTTGCGCTGGCGTTTCTGGTTTTGCATCAGTCGTGGGCGTCAGCTGAGGGTTCGTATCCTTCTGCTCCACCGATTTGTAGAACGTCATGGGCGGCCCTGCCGCTGTGGACGAACCCGCCTTGCCCCCAGCGGGAGCCGTTTGCGGCACGGTGGCTGTGCTGGCCGCAGCGATCGACGGTTCGGACTTGCGTCCGAGCGAATATCCCAGAGCGAAGAACAGCGCGCAAATCCCGACCAGGAAAAAGAACAGGCCCAGCAGTTTGCCCGTTCCTAAAGTTATTTCTGTATCTTCCGACGAAGTCATAGTTCACATCCCAATTCGGCGGCGCAATCATTCAAAGATCCCGGTGGTGCAGTTTGAATCTCGACTCCGTGCTAGGCGTCATCCCGAAGCCCCGCGTCGTTCAGCCGGGCGAGGGATCTCGCGTGGGCCGACGCCGTTGTGCGCGCAAGATCCCTTCGACTTCGCTCAGGGCAGGCTCTTCGCTCCGCCCGGAAAACGTCTTCGCTCAGGATGACGCCGTCGAAGAAAGAATCGTTAAAGTTCAAACCTCATCACTACCATGAGTCTTTGTCATTTCGAGCGCCTCGGCGCGAGAAACCTGCTTTTCATCCGCGGCCAATAGATTCCTCGCTCGGAATAACAAACTAACGGACCGGACCGCGTCCGCAAGATAACCTGAAACCCTCCTATCCCTTCGGTGTTGCTGGAGCCGCCGGCGTCGCCAGCAGCTTCTGAATCCCTGAGAAGAAGTCCACCGGCACGGGGAACACGACCGTCGTATTCTTCTCCACGCCGATCTCGGTCAGGGTCTGCAGATAACGCAGCTGCACGCTGACCGGCTCTCCCGACAACAGGTGCGCCGCATCCACCAGCCGCTGCGCCGCCGAGAATTCGCCCTCGGCATGAATGATCTTCGACCGCTTCTCGCGCTCCGCCTCGGCTTGCTTCGCCATGGCCCGCAGCATGGACTCCGGCATATCCACCTGCTTCACTTCAACGTTGGTGACTTTCACGCCCCACGGCGACGTGTGCGTGTCGAGAATACTCTGCAGCCGCAGGTTGATCTTGTCGCGATGCGCCAGCAGTTCGTCCAGTTCCTGCTCGCCCAGCACCGATCGCAGCGTAGTCTGGGCAAACTGCGAAGTCTGGTACACGTAATTCGAAACTTCGACCACCGCCTTGCGCGGCTCGATCACCCGCAGAAAGATCACGGCGTTGACTTTCAACGTGACGTTGTCGCGGGTAATGATGTCCTGCGGAGGCACTTCCAACGCCTCCTGTCGCAGCGACACCCGCACCATGCGGTCGATGGGAGCGAACACGAGAATCACTCCCGGCCCTTTCGCCGCAGGCAGCAGGCGCCCCAGCCGAAAAATCACGCCGCGCTCGTACTCGGCGAGAATCTTGATGGCACTGAGCAAGTAAACAACAAAGATGACGATGGCGAGTGTGGTGAATCCGCCTAATATTTCCGGCATGGATACCTTCCCTTCGGGAGCGAGAATGCCCCTACCGCGGATTGTATAGCACCCAGGAGAACCTGGCGCGCCAATCGCCTCCGGAAGGTTGCAAAGCTTGATGCGGGAGGACCACGGTGGGAAGCGCGGATGCCATGTAGGGACAGCCGCCCCTTCGACAAGCTCAGGGCAGGCTCTCGGCTGTCCGGTCGAGCGCAGCTCGACAGCCTTGGCGAACAAGTTGAGTTTTGGATGGTCGCTTTTTATGGTTGGATTCTGGATGGTTGGATTTTGGGTGGCGCAGCGCTTCAGCGCTGCGATGGATGGCCTCCTCCGGTTTTCGGCTTCAGCCGCCGAGGGACTTCTGGCGGATAAGTGAGAGGTCGTTCCGTCCGAGACGGGGACCTCTAATGAACACGTAGAAGAGCGGCAGCCTGCCCTGAGCGAAGTCGAAGGGGCTGCGAAAGCCATGGAATTTGTCTGGGCTTCAGCCCCGGTGGTCACCTACTGTGCCCGGGCCACCTGCACCCGGCTCATATCCACCACAATGTCCCGTTGAACCTCCATCTCCAGCGACGTACCCACGTCCAGCTTCAATTCCGGACCGTGCTTCAGCAGCGCCCACGCGACTCCCGCCGCAATTCCGGCGAGCCCACCGTAACGCGCCCCGTTCAGCCCCCCGGCCGCTGCCCCGGCAATGCCGCCCACCGTGCCTCCCACCGCCGCGCCCTTGGTCGCGTCTTCAATCCGTTTGCCCGTATCCTTATCCTGCTGGATCGTGCCTTCGCTGTCCTTCACGCCCTTGTCGTCGGCCCCCGGCGTGTTTTCGATCGAACCCGGCAGCATCAGCGTGTACCCGCTCGGATAGATCATCGAAGTGAAGTGAATGAGAATCTCCGCGCGCTTTTTCGAACGCCCCGCGGGCTCCGTATGCTGAATCTTGCCTTGGATGAAAGTCCCCGCCGGCACCAAAATGCGCTCGTTCAGAACAAACGGAAACGCCGTCTCCGCATACACCGCGTCGCCCTCGCGCGCAGTCTTGGTCGAAATGGCCTGCTTGAGCAGCAGCGGAATCTTCGCCCCCGCCGGAATCACCGCCGCGTTCGGATCGCTGGGCGGGGCGGGCGCTTGCGGAGCCGACGGTGGGGCTGGCG
>Ga0187818_10000037_pt1 | contig 34241 bp, 22 predicted proteins | sample NC_wetland_sal_i_14_FD_130581 | JGI IMG/M metagenome (GOLD analysis project Ga0187818, IMG submission 130581) | Wetland sediment microbial communities from Neuse River Estuary, North Carolina, USA - SO4_3 | ecosystem: Environmental > Aquatic > Freshwater > Wetlands > Sediment | place: USA... | reverse complement strand
CTCGGCATCGGCTACTTACTGTATCGCTACTTTCCCGATGCCCGGGGCAGCGGCGTACCGCAGACGAAGGCTGCGTTGTTCGCCCGCGAAGGGCGCATCACACTGCGCACCGTGCTTGGCAAGTTCTTCTGCACCTCGGCAACGCTCGCCAGCGGAATCCCGTTGGGGCGCGAAGGGCCTTCGGTTCAAGTTGGTGGAGGCATTGCTTCCGTGCTCGGACGCCTCGTCGGGCTGCGCTCCGAGCAAGTCAAGAATCTGATCCCGGTGGGAGCGGCGGCTGCCATTGCAGCCGCGTTTAATACGCCTCTGGCAGCGGTGCTGTTTGCGCTCGAAGAGATCGTGGGCGATCTGCACGCACCGGTGATGGGCGCGGTGGTGCTGGCTTCGGCGACTGCGTGGATGGTCCTGCGCGTTTTGCTTGGCAACAATCCCCTTTTCAAGGTTCCGCAATATCAACTGGTCCATCCGCTGGAGTTTGCGGTCTATGCGGTGCTCGGCGTGGTCGGCGGTGTGGTTTCGGTGGCCTTCACAAAGCTCTTGCTGGGTATGCGGGCGCGCTTCCTGCGGTTCCCGCAGAACACGGTCTGGTTCCAACCGGTAGCGGGCGGGTTGCTAGTCGGGCTGATGGGCTGGTTTGTGCCGCAGGTTCTGGGCGTAGGTTATGGGTTTGTCGGCGACGCGTTGAACGGAAGGATGGCGTTCAACCTGATGGTGCTGCTGGTGGTATTGAAACTTATCGCCGTTACCACCAGTTATGCTTCGGGCAACGCGGGCGGTATTTTCGGGCCGTCTTTGTTTATTGGCGCCATGTTGGGAGGCACGGTGGGGACCGTGGCGCATCATTTGTTCCCCGCTTACACGGCGACGCCGGGCGCTTACGCACTGGTTGGGATGGGGGCGGTGTTCGCGGGGGTTGTGCGCGCTCCCATGACATCGGTGGTGATGATCTTTGAGATGACGCAGGACTATGCCGTGATCGTCCCGCTGATGATTGCGAATCTGGTGAGTCTTTTCATTGCTTCACGGTTGCAGCACGAGCCAATCTACGAAGCGCTGGCCGTGCAGGATGGCATACATCTGCCGAAGGCGGAGACGCGCCGACGACACGGTCGGCGCCGGGTCGTGAAAGTCATGCAGACTGCGAGCCAGTTGCTGCCGGCCGAGATTACGGTTCGGGAAGCTTGGGAACGGGTTCGATCGAGTGGAGTCCGAACGTGGCTGGTGGCGGATCGGCGCGGTGTGGTTGGCGTTATCAACCTTTCGTGGCTAGAGCGTGAACTGGCGGAAGGTGCGGATAAAAAGCTCGGCGAGTTGGTGGATACGCTGGTTTTTCCGCACGTCCACCCCGATCAGGGGCTTGATTTGGCGCTCGAACGCATGGGGGCAAACCAGATCGAAATCCTGCCGGTGGTGAACCGTGCGGATGTGCACAAGTTGGAAGGCATCGTGACGCTGCGGGACGTTTTGGATGCATACGGCGTGACCCGTGCCTGATCGGGCTTAGGCTTATCGGTGGAATCCTCCAGTCTCACGAACTACTCGGAAAGCAATCCGCCCGGACGAAAGAACTGAACTGTAGACGTCATTAGCCATTACGCTCACAACCCGGTCGATAGATATACTTGCTGGCGAGATGTTCTGCCGGCCCCACTGCCCAAAATTTCTCTCCAAACCCAACCTTTCTCTCCAAAAAGCGGGGCTACGGGCAGGCTCAGGACTTCAGAACCTGCTGTCGTGGCCAGCTTTGGCTCCGTTAACTCCTGTGGCCTATAGGCAAGAGCTCTCAGAATTCAGAACCTGCTGTCGGGGTTCGCCTGAAGTTTCCTTTCCCACTCTCTCCGCCATCGGCGAACCGCCGACAAAGCCCTGACAGAGTCGAACTCACCAAGAATGAATGTCAGCACGTCGAGTGCATGCAGCATGGAAACGGTCACGGGTGTTGCGCCGTTTTACTCCTTCTAGCAAACCGCAACTTCAAGCAGGCGGTACGTGCTTCTATAGTCTCTCTTTGCCTCTTCAGCACGCTGCACCGCTCCCGGTCATCTCAAGACCATTCTTCTTGCCTGTTCGGATTTCGTAACAGGTTTCAGTTTTTGTTTGACAATCGCAAACATCAACTTACTCTTGCACGCTATCGATAGCCGAACGTGGAGTTTCTTGGGCTCGTACCTTCAGAAGCCGCCTGCGGTCAGCTCGGTATTTGACACGAGATAACGGCGGCGGAGATTAAAGACAAGCTTAAGATTTCTGTTTTCTGGCAGAAAACCCTGCAACGATTTTTGGGCCGGCATCACTATCCAAATAAGTTTGCGGATTCGCAGCCACCATGCACATGAACGAATTTCCGGTTGCCATTCTTGATTCTTCCAGCGAGTCAACCCTGCAATGCCGATGAAACAGAAGAAACATGCGAACGATCATTCTCTTCGTGGAGTCTCAAGTATCAGCGGCATTGGGCGGCAAACCTCTCTCCGATTTGCATCCGTGGCAGATCGTCAGATGTTCGAATGCAGCGGAGTCAGTGCAAAAGATCCTTTCGCAATGTCCCGCTGTGCTGGTGTTGGAAGTTGAGGGTCGCGAGCAGGCGATCCAAAACATTCTGCAATTGCGGAGAGTTGACCGCAATGTCCCGGCCATCCTAATCATTGGCGAAGGTTCGGAAGAATTTGCAAGGGCTGCGTTTCGCGCGGGAATAAGCGATTACTTTCACTGGCCAGCGGAAATAGACGGATTGCGGGAAGCACTGCATCGGCTGGCGACTTCGCCAGACGATCATGTTTGCCCCTTCGAGCAGCCAACAAATCCAGATAAACGCGAACTTGCGTTTGTCGGCTGCAGCAGACCTATACAGACAATCAAAGCCCAGGTCGTCAAGATCGCCGCCAGGAACAGCAATGTGCTAATTACGGGAGAAACTGGTACAGGGAAAGAATTGCTGGCTTGTGCAATCCATCGGTTGAGCGCCCGCTCGGATAAACCATTTGTGCGTCTCAACTGCGCTGCCATTCCCGACTCTCTTGTCGAGAGTGAACTGTTTGGTTATGAACGCGGTGCGTTTACCGGGGCCCACATCCGCACCCCGGGTTGGCTGGAAGCTGCCCACCAGGGCACCCTGTTTCTGGACGAAGTCGGAGACATGACACCATTCACTCAGGCCAAACTCCTGCGGGTCATCGAAAACAAGGAATTTCATCGCCTCGGCGGAAAGGCTGAAATCAAAGTCGACGTTCGCTTCGTAGTAGCCACGAACCGTAATCTCGAGGACATGGTTGCGCAGAACCGGTTCCGGCAAGATCTCTACTATCGGTTGAACATCGCACGCATCGACCTGCCTCCTTTGCGGGACCGCAAAGAGGACATTGCCATGTTGCTTCAGCACTACATTCACGAATTCAATACCCAGAGCCAACAGCACAAGAAACAGGTCACAAATGAAGTCTGGAATTGCCTGATGAGCTATGACTGGCCGGGAAACATACGGGAACTTAGGAATGTCTTGGAGGCCAGCTTCGTCAATTCGATTCACGAAGACATCGGGCTGGATGACCTGCCGGAACAATTTCGCAAACGGTTTCGAAACGCCGAATCTCCCAGCACCGATGAGCGCCAGCAACTGCTGAGCGCGCTATTGCACACGAAGTGGAACAAGAGCAAAGCCGCCGCAGAGCTGCAATGGTCGAGAATGACGCTCTACCGCAAGATGCACAAATACCACATCATCGCATCGTAGTGCCTTCACCGTTACCGCGCGGCGCCCCGGTCGTGCGTGCGATCAACAAATATCCGGTTGCCGGCCACGCTCCGCATTCCAGAACTCCCACACGGCGAGCAAGATGTAACGTGCACTGTAACGTCAGTGTGTGGCACTCTTAAATTTGATCGGTACATGTTGACAACGGCTATTAAGCCTGAAGAGTTCCAGGCATTCGCTCTGCAAAGACTGAATGTCCACCCTCCAAAATGTACGGCAGAGCTGTGACACTCGCGTGCTTGCCGCTTGAACCATGCGCTATGACTTTCAGCTAACCCGCTGAGCGTAACGAGATATTCCTCAAGAGTTATCCACAAGTGTGTCTGGGCGCGAACATGCCACTACAAAAATCAGCAACAGATCGCGCTCTTGGTTGTTCAGGCGCATGCCCCGTGGACGATGGATTCGAGGTTCTCGTGAATGACGCCATCCCGGCATGGGACAACCCGGGCAATCTTGAGGGACATTATGCCAACTGTTTCAAGATAGGGCACAACGCTTTCGAATTTTTGATCGATTTCGGCCAGGTCGTCGAAGAGAGCGCCCGGGCCAAGCTGACCAGCAGGATTGTCATTCATCCGCACGCGGCGAAGGAATTGTTCAGGATTTTGCAGGAAGCGATTGGGGAATACGAAAGGACCTTTGGCGTGATTCGAGAGGAGAGGGAGGGCTAACGACCATGTACACCGCCCTGCTCGCCACGAGCCAAACCTTGAGCGACTATCTCCAGGACCAACTGGAGAACGATCCCAATCTGCGCACTTTCTTCAATTCCGGAATCGGGGGAACAATGACAGTTTCCTTGCGAAATCCGGAAGAAATGACAGAGAAAAATGACCAGGGGCTCTCTCTGTGGCTCTACCGCATCACGCGCGACGAGGACAGGCTGAACGATCCTCCGGAGCGGATTGCTCCAGCTTTGTATCGCGAACCTCCGCTGCCTTTGCGCCTTCATTACCTGTTCACGCCGGTAGTCGATCCCGCCACCACGAACAACACCGAAATTGAACAGAGAATTCTTGGTAAAGTGCTGCAGTGCCTGTATGGCCATCCTCTGTTCCGCGGCGCCGATCTCTCCGGGGACTTTACCGGTACCAACACAGAGTTGAGAGCGCGCCTGGAGCCCATGAGCGTGGAGGACAGTACCCGCATCTGGAACGCCCTGGAACAGCCTTATCAATTGTCGGTTTCATTCGAAGTCACACTGGTGAAAATCGACTCCGAAATTTTCGAGAACACGACGCCAGTTGCCGAATTAGTGCCGAGCTATGGGGTGATTGTTGACGAAAGTTGATGACTGAATGGCGCTGCAATCTTTCAACGCGAATGATGTTGTGTACACGGTATCGCTCGATATCGACACGCTACCGGGACTGCGGCCCTGGATTTTGCTGCGTGCGCAGTTGATCGACGAGCTTACGGGCAGTCCTCCTCGCGGCGCCATCGATATTGAGTCGCCGTTCTCCGGAATCAGTCCGCGCGTTGCTCCTGGTGGAATGGTCGGTTTCGAGGGGATTCCAAGACGCGCCTTTCCCGAGCTGGCAAACAGCGATTACTACGTGCCCCTGACGATAAATGCCGACGGGTACATCCCCATCTCTTTCACTCAAAAGATTTCAAAAAACACGGCTTTTCCGGGCACGTTTACTCCGACTGACATCGGAGTGTTGCAGCTGCATCGCCTGCCAACTGTGATCCAAGGACAAGTAGCCGTCAACACCGGAACTGATTTAAAGGCTGATAACAACGCCGCGATTACGCTGACCGGACTGTGGAGAACACCGCCGCCAGCCAATCTGACCGTTCCACCCAGCTCTCCCGACTTGGTATCGCTGAATCCTGGACTTTATTCCGATCGACCGAGTGCGGGAAGCCAGGTTCAAGGCCTGAAGTTTCAGGGCGCGCCCGGACCCGACAAGCAGCTATTGCAAGATTCCTCTGCCGGCCAAACCACACTGCGCCTGAGCGACCGCGTCCAGATCGCCGCCGCCGACCTGTTGGCCATTGACACCGGTGATCCGGCTCTTACTGAATACGTCGCAATTCAATCGATTGCGGGTGCAAGCACTGATGTTCAACCGGCAACAGTAACCCTGGTTTCACCATTGCGCCTTACTCACCGCCAGGGCGCAATCGCCCACAAAGTGATGTTTCAGAATGTGGGCGCTGCAACTCAACTCACCGCGGACGCTACCACCGGAGATGTGTGTATTTTCGTAAACGGCGTCGGCAACCTCGGATCGGCGCCCCTGGTTTCGGTTAAAACCGGCGGCACGGTGGAATATCAGACCGCCAGTTATTTCACTGCCACCAGCGATGCGCAGGGGTTTTATCATTTTCCCCCGCTTAGCCGGGTTGCGCAGTGTGCTCTGAATGCACACGACGGCACGCACCCCGATCTGCCAATCACTTACAGTCCGGATTATTCGAATGGAGAAAGCCGGGTTGATTTTATCTACAGCTAACGACCGCAGTGTGAATCTGACGCAGGAGAAGAACCATGCCTGAATACCTTTCGCCGGGTGTGTATGTCGAAGAAATCGATACTGGTAATAAGCCAATTGAAGGCGTAAGCACTAGCACCGCCGGAATGCTGGGCGTGACTGAGCGCGGTCCGGTAAACGTGCCCATTCTGATTACCAGCTACGGCGAATACCGGCAATGGTTCGGAGAACGCCTGCGCCTGCAGGATTTCTCGAATGCGGTAGGCCCGCACTGCTTCTTGCCGCACGCCGTGGAAGGATTTTTCCAGAATGAAGGCCAGCGCGCTTACGTCACACGCGTACTCGACGTAAACGGCGCAATCTATGCCTCCGACCAACTGTTCGACCGCGGTTCCCTCGGCTCACCCGAGACGGTGCTGCTCCGGCCAGCAGGCGAAGACACGGGCACCGTCGCCAACCCGCCATTGTTGTTCGTCCTTAATAGCACTGGCTTGACCGCCGGCGTCGACTGGATCCGCATCGGCGACGGCAGTCCGGCAGAGTACCGGATGGTGGACACGATCAACGCCACTCCTGCCAACATGCTGCTCGCGCTTGCGTTTCCTCTCTCCATGCCGCATGCAGCGGGTGACGAAGTGGATGAGTTTGCGATCACCGCGGACGCGACGTACACCGGAACGGTCAAGCTGACCGACGCCGACGAGGCCGGCGCGATGGAGCTTGATCTCAGCTTCAGCGCTGCGGCTGACGTCGCGAAAATGCAGGTTGGGCACCTTATCCAGATCGGAGGAAGCAGCGGCGAATATCATCTTGTTACTGAGGTGGTCCCAGGGCCACAGAGCGCAACAATCGTGCTCGATGGACCGTTGGCGATGTCCTATCCCGCGGCCACTGTGATCCAACCGCTTGTTCTCCCGGCGGTTCCTGTGACTCCGCCCACACTCTCGCTTGCCGCCAGCGCGGGAGATTCTCTGATCTTTCCGAATACGAACATCGGTTTTACCAATACTGCACACCTGGTCCGCATTCACTCCTCGATTACGACCGGCGATGAAATTCGCAGAATCGGCGCCATCGCCGAGATTGAAGTTACGCCTGGCGCTTTCTTTCCTTACCCGGCGGCCAGCATTGTCGAGAAGGTCGATCTGAGCGACGATGACCGGCACCTCACAGCGACCGCGAACAGCCCCGCGAACACGATCACCCTGGATGACGCCTCCGGACTGAATCCGGGCGACCAATTGATCATCGAGCCTGGAGCCAACCAGGAAACCATGACCATTCAATCCATCGGCGCCGGTAACGTGGTCACGCTCACCGCGAATCTCGCTAACAACCATACTGTGCCGCCGGCGGTAGTGGTCACGCCGGTGTTCAGCCTGAAGACCCTGACCGCCATCGCCCCCGCGGGCTCGCTTGTGATTGCGGTCGACAATCGCATCAGCCTGGAAGTGAATGACGTAATCAGGATCGATGCCGGTGCCGACGAAGAGTATGCGACCATTGTGGGGCTGCCTGACCAGGCCACGACCTCACCGGACGCCGGCATTGTCTTGATCGACCATCCGTTGATTGCAACTCATGGCGCAGGCACCGCGGTCAGGCGGCAGGCGGCTCCAGTTGTAGACACCACAAACCCAGCTCCTCCTACCACGCTCGCTCTGCCCGTGGCAGCGGATTCCACGCAATGGGTGATCACAGATGGCACCAACTATGGGGCCGCACCCCTGCAATCGTTGCGCGTGATGACGCCGACTGGAGAAGTCTTCTTTCACCACATTGTTGATCTTCCCACAATCGATCCTGCCGAGATCGCATTGACCGCGCCCGCCCCGGCGACGCCCGCGCTCGAACGGGCGCACGCCGCTGGTTCGGCAGTGGTCGCGCGCTTTCCCTTGATTGAGGTCCAGGCTATTGACGCCGGCGACTGGGGCAATCGCCTGCGCATTTCCGTCGAAGATGAATCTCCCGGATTGGTTTCTCGCACGCAGCTCGCCACCGTCGTGAACCCGACGCACATACGTCTCGCGTCGGTTGCAGGCGTGGAAGTCGGCACCGTGCTCGAACTTCTCGATCCCCTGAACAACGACGCAACTGTGGGCCCGCTCCAGAAAGTAATTGCCATCGACCGGACCAGCAACTACACCCTGACGCTGGATGGAACGGGACTCACCGGCGCCCAGTTGACGGCACAGGCCAACGCAGTGGCTGCGAGTACCAGACTCGGCGTTCGCTCGCGCGAATTCAAAATCACCGTCCTGCTCATGCATCCACCTGATCCATCACTGCCGAGCCGCAGCGAACAGATTCTGGACTCCGAGGTTTTCCGCAATTTGTCCATGGATTCGCGCCACAGCCGTTACTTTCAGACCATCATCGGCGACATCAATGGTCCTCTGCGCATCGAGGACCGCCGCCCCGAAGGCGAGTCCTGGTACGTACGCGTCGAAGATCTGGGCTCGAATACGGAGGAAATCAGGCTCGGACCAGAAACTCTCGTCGATGTGCTGCCCAACGGACGCACACGCCCTGCCCGACAGGCGCTCGAGAGCGGCAACGATTCGGTGGATACGCTCACCGACGATATCTATATCGGCGCGGACAATGTGGATCCGGAGCTGCGTACCGGTCTCTACTCGTTCGTGAACATCGATGACGTCAGCATCATCGCCGTGCCGGGGCGCACCAGCGCAACCATGCAGGGCGCGCTCATCGATTTCTGCGAGAACAATCAGTACTGCTTTGCCGTGCTCGATGGGCCCGTGCCGATGCAGGTGTGGGAAACGTCGAACGATTCCATCGCCGATGTCCAGCAACAGCGCCAGCAGTTCGACACCAAGTATGCCGCTCTTTATCACCCATGGGTGTTGATTGAAGATCCTTTCCCTGTCAACCCCGCGAACATAGCCAACTACCCGCTGCCGCCATCCGGTCATGTGCTCGGGGTTTACGCGCGCACCGATGTGGACCGGGGAGTGCACAAAGCGCCCGCAAACGAGGTCGTTAACGGGATTATTGGCTTGCAGCGCATCATCAATAAGCCGGAACAGGATGTCTTAAACCCATACCCAGTCAACATCAACGTAATTCGCGACTTTCGCAATAACGATCGCGGGATTCGCATCTGGGGCGGTCGTGTCATCACCAGCGACAACGATTGGAAATATGTCAACGTGCGCCGCCTGGTCATCTTCATCGAGAAGTCACTCAACGAAGGCCTGCAATGGGTCGTCTTCGAGCCCAATGCGGACCCCTTATGGGCTCGCGTGCGCCGCACCATCGGTAATTTCCTGACAACGGTGTGGCGCAACGGCGCACTCGAAGGCACCAAACCCGAGGAAGCTTACTTCGTGAAATGCGACCGCACAACTATGACCCAGACCGATATTGATAATGGCCGGCTCATCGTCGTCATCGGCATCGCCCCGGTAAAACCGGCGGAGTTTGTAATTATCCGCATCGGGCTATGGACGGCAAACGCCAACAGCTAAGCAGGAGGGAACCTAGATGCCAACAGGTACGCGAGTAGATCCGTTTCGTACATTTAATTTCCGCCTGGAGATCGACGGGCTGACAGTCGGCAGCTTTCGCGAGTGCAGCGGGTTGGCGGCGGACGGCAACTCGATTGATTATCGCGAAGGCACCGACCTGCCACGCTCAGTTCGCAAGCTCATCGGCTTGCAAACTTATCCCAACGTCACCCTCAAGCGCGGTTACACCACCAATACCGAGCTATGGGACTGGTACAAGAACATCGTCAATGGCATTTCTGACCGCCGCAATGGGTCTGTCATCTTGATGGACGAGCAGCGGAAAGACGTCATGCGCTGGAGCATTGAAAACATGTGGATCAAGAAAATAGAAGCGCCCACTTTCAATGCTACCGCCAATGAGGTTGCCGTCGAATCGGTTGAATTGGTCCACGAAGGCCTCACTCTCGACGAAAGCTGAACAATTAACGGAGCACGAATTTGTCCGCTTACACCACACCGGGAGTTTATTACGAGCGCGTAGACGCCACTGCGCCCGGCATTAACGCTCTGCGCACGGACGTAGCGGGCTTTGTCGGTCTGGCCACGCGCGGCTTGGTGGACACTCCGATCCCGGTCGAGTCGTGGAGACAGTTTCAGGCGCAGTTTGGTGGCTTCAGCGGCAACGCGTTTCTTGCTTACGCCGTGCGGGCATTTTTCGAAAATGGAGGAAGCCGCTGCTGGGTGGTGCGCGTGGCTTCGAACGATCCCTCCGCCGGGGCTGCATGCGCGGGCCTGGAACTTTCCAGCACCCTCCCGGGTAGAAGCGTGTGGAACATTCGCGCTTCCAGTCCCGGCGTGTGGGGAAACGGTCTGACCGTATCCGTGCGCGAGACGCACCAGAGCCAGACCACCGGATGGCTGGACAAAACTCATCCCGAGCGGCTTCAGGTTGAGAGCCTCACCGGTTTGGCGCGAGGCACTCTGGTCCGTCTCACACAGCCCGGACAAACTCCTGTGCTTCGTGTTATTGCGACCACGGACTCCACTCAAGGATTTGCCGCCGCATCTCCCGATTCAAAAAAGTTCATCGTCTGGATTCCGCAGCAGCCCGATTTGTTGCTTTCCTACGACACATCACCTTTAAGCTTTGCCCCTAATCAGCCCATTTTGGTGGAAAGCGTGGAGTGCACAGTCATCGTGGAGCAGCAAGGTGTGCCAATAGGGTTGTACACCGGACTCTCGCTGATTCCCGAAAATCCGAACTATGGGCCTGCCTCCCTCGCGCCTTTGCAGATTCCCACGAATATACAAGCGCAGCAGCAACTGCTTCCGCCTCCTCCTCAGCCGTTGGCTATTGACGAACTCCGGCCAGAGTTCGTTTCAGACGCGGATTCCTTTCGGCCCTTGGAGCAGATTCAACTGCCTCCGGATAACACGCCGCTCACCGGCGGCCAGGAAGGTTTGCGGCTGCTGACCGCCTACGACTTTGTGGGTGAGCCTTCGGATCCCCTCGACAATGATCTCGTCAAGAAAAGTAAGACGCGCGGACTGCGAACGCTCGAGCAAATTGACGAAGTTTCGATTCTGGCCGTGCCTGACATTCAGGTTCAACCGATTGCCATACCCCCGATCCAGCCTTTGCCGCCATGCAAACCTGATCCTTGCTTGCCAACTACGCTGCCGCCAGCGGCTCCTCCCGCGCCGGCCGCGGACCTGGAGCAACCTCCCGTGTTCAGCGATGCCGACATTTACCGCGTACAGGCAGCCATGATCGAACAATGTGAGCAGACCATGAGCCGGGTGGCGGTGCTTGATCCCCCGATCAGTACCGTGCGGGATCCGAGGCTTGGCATTTCCGCGGTACAGTCCTGGCGCACGCAATTCGATTCCACGTATGCGGCTTTTTATTTTCCCTGGTTGCGAGTGGTCGATCCGCTGCGGTCAGCGAACGCACTCACGCGCAATATTCCACCCTGCGGCCACGTTGTTGGCCAGTACGCTCGCACAGACCTTGCCATCGGCGTACACAAGGCCCCAGCTAACGCCGAGTTGTCGTGGGTGCAGGACGTCACCGTCCCGGTAGATGCAGCGCAGCACGGCGTGCTGAACCCTCTTGGTATTAACGCCATTCGCACACTGGCGGGGCGCGGCATCCGGATTTTTGGTGCACGCACCGTGAGCAGCGATCCGGACTGGCGCTACATCAACATTCGCCGCCTCATGATCATGATTGAAGACGCGATTTATCAGTCATCGCAATGGGCTGTCTTCGAACCCAACGACGAGATGACGCAGGCGAAGCTGCGCCTTTCCCTCACCAGTTTCTTGCTCTCGCTTTGGGAAAAGGGCGCGCTTGCCGGGGCCACTTCGGATGCCGCCTTCTTTGTTCGCTGTGACCCGACCACGACCCCTCCCGCCCTGCAAGACGATGGGCAACTGGTGGCGCTCGTCGGCGTAGCACCGGTGAATCCATTTGAGTTTGTCGTGGTGCGAGTGGGTCAGACCACAAACGAACTTGAGGTCACAGAACAAAATTCCAGCGCGGGGGTGCAGTGATGGCTTTGGCGGGCACCGTGGGAGTGCGAACCGATCCTTTGCTGTCACATAACTTTCTTATCACCCTGATTGACACCAGCAGTTCGCTTGCGCTGAGTGCGCTTACGACAGCAGTGTTCGACGTGGCTTTGGGCGGATTCAGCGAGTGCACCGGTTTGGAGATGTCGCTGGATGTCGAGGATTACCACGAAGGTGGACGTAATGGTGAGGTGCTTCACTTCCCGAAAGGTGTGAATTGGTCAAAGATCACCTTGAAAAAGGGCATGGCTGCGGGGACGCAACTCTGGGATTGGCATTACGGATTTGTTAGCGGGCAGGGCAAACGCCGTGATGGGCTGATCGTGCTGATGAACGATTTGCATCTGCCGGCGCGCATCTGGAACTTTCGTCGCGGTTTGCCCACACGTTACAGCGGGCCTTCGTTGAATGCGATCCAGACCAGCGTAGCCATCGAATCGATCGAGATCACGCACGAAGGTATTTATCAGGTACCCGGGGTTGGAATTGCAGCAGCGGGCGTCAGCGCCGCTGTGAATCTGGCGGTGTAACTATGAAAGTACATGTCGGACAAGCGTTTGTGACCGCCTACACCATGAGCACGGACACCATGCTTTCGCCTCCCGTGTTGGAGGAAAAGATCCTGCATCCCTTGATGACCATGATCCGCGCCCAGCGTATGCGCGAAGAAAAATTGAAAAAAGACCGCCGCATTATCAGCGGCGTTCGCGATGTGCAAGAAGGAGAGGAGTAACCGGAGTGCAGCCGCTTCAACAAGCCATGCTGGTGGTGACCTGGTTCAGCGGTGAGATTGAATTTATCGCCGTACAGTTCAATCCGAGCCAGCTCGCCTTCAACAAAGGAGTGCAGATCGCCGAAATCCCGATTCCGGGACTCGATTCGCCGTTGATCCAGTTTGTCCGCGGTCAAAACGAAACTCTGTCGATTGATTTGTTCTTTGATTCGACCGAAAGCGGCATGGGTACGGGCGCGAAAAGCGTCACTGAGTACAGCGATCAAATTTACCAGCTGGTCAAGATTGAACCCGACAGTCACGCGCCTCCAATTTGCGAATTCATTTGGAACAACAAATTTCCTGGCACAGACATCGCCAAGGAACTGGGCAATCAAAAACGCAACTCCTTCAAATGCATTGTGGAGAGTGTGCGCCACCAGTACACCTTGTTCAGCCCGGAAGGCATACCCCTCAGAGCGACAGTCTCGGTAAACCTCAGGGAGTACAAGACTCTGGATGAGCAATTGGCTCAGCTGAATCTCAACTCCCCAGACCGGACCCAGGTGCATGTCCTGCAGTCCAGCGAAACGCTTTCAACTTTAGCCGCTGAGCATTATCGCCGGCCCGGGCAATGGAGACTGATCGCAGACGCCAATAACATCGAAGACCCGCGGCGGCTGACTCCGGGCACATTCTTAACCGTTCCACCAATGGGATAAAGGCTCATGGCTGCCTACACAATGACGCAAGAGTCCCTCGATCAGGGCGCCTTTTACGTGCCGCAGTTTGAAGTGCGCATCGAGGGCGTCGGTCTTCCCCGTGACGTGCTGCGGGATGTGAGGGAGGTCAGTTATCACGATGATGTCGACGCAATCGACGGCTTCCAGATCACCGTCAACAACTGGGACCCGGACAAGCGTGCTTACAAATATGTCGGGTCGGAAACTCCCGAGAGCTTGCAGGGCAGTTCGGACGAGAGTGTGCTGCAGCGACTGTTTGATCCCTGCAATAAGAAGGTCGAGCTATACATGGGATATCCCGGCAAGCTCCAGCTCATGATGACGGGGATTTTTACTACGCTGCAGCCGAATTTTCCGTCGAGCGGAGGCCCCACACTCACCGTGGGAGCGCTGAATCTGCTGCACCGTTTTCGCGGAGAGAAGCACACCCAGGTGTGGGAAAACAAAACCGCCAGCCAGATTGCCAGCGGCTTCACGCTGACCAATACAGCCACTCAAACCTCCTTGAAGGTGGTCCCTGACTCCTCTAACGCGAGCCAGGAACAACCGATTCCATATTTGATCCAGGACTCACAATACGACCTCGATTTTCTGATGTCACTGGCCCGCAGACATGGCTACGTCTTGCTGCTGCAGGAAGCTGTCACCAACGATCGCGGACAAGTCGTAACTCCCGCCCAGCTTTACTTTGGTCCTTCGAGCGGTACCGGACTGCGGCAGGCCACGGTTGAGGTTGGCTGGGGGAAGTCGCTCATGGAATTCCAGCCCACATTGACGACTGCAAATCAGATCAAGTCTGTCACCGTGCGCGGCTGGAACCGCGACACAAAGCAGGTAATTGAGGGAAAGGCGAGCCTCAGCGATCCCGACTTTAATTTCAATGAGGACCTTCAGGAGTTGCTGAATGTTTGCGACCCGCAGGAAGAACAGGTCGTGAATGAGCCAGTGTTCACTCAAGCGCAGGCTGACAAGAGAGCTCGTGACATTCTGCTGAACCAGTTTCGAGATATGGTGACCGCCTCAATCACCACGGTAGGACTTCCCGATCTACGCGCGGGACGCAACATAGTCATTACCGGCGCAGGATCGCGTTTCAGCGGCAATTATTTCATTACTCAGACTACGCATTCATTCAGTTCGAATGGCTACACCACGCAACTGAATGCAAGGCGGGAAAACCAGAGCCTGGGAGGACAAAGTCAGTGAAGCGGATATCTGGAGTGGCGATCGGGATCGTCCGCAGCTTGCAAGATGACAGCGGGCAGGGACGCCTGCAACTGGAGTTTCCCCATCTTCCCGGCAGCCCAAAGAGTTCATTAGCCCCGGTCGCGGCGGCTCTGGCTGGAAAGAACCGTGGTGCGTTCTTTATGCCCGAAGTGAATGACGAAGTTCTCGTCTCTTTTGACCAGGGTGACATTAACCATCCTTATATTGTGGGCTTCCTCTGGAACGGCGTGGACACGCCGCCGGAGAGTGATCCGAAAAACCGCATCATTCTGACTCCCGGAGGCCACACTCTGCGCTTTGAGGACGGCGACTCTACCAAGAAAGTAGTGCTGCAATCGAGCTCTGGTCACAAGATTACGCTCGACGATACCTCTGCCGGTCAAACCATGACCTTGCAGACCAAGGGCAATCAAACAGTGACCCTGAACGATGTACAGAAATCCATCACGCTGAGCGGAGGCGGACGGATGCTCACCATGAGCAACGGGATGGTGCAGATATCCTGAGAAGGCGTATGCCACAGATTCTCACTACAAACGCGCAGATCTTCTGCCCTCACATGGGAAAGGGAACCACCATTCCCACCAGCACCAAGTGGCAGATCAATGGTGGATTTGTCTGCCTTGAGGAAGACACGGGCACATTGGCATGCCCGTTTTTGCCTTTGCCCTGCGCGGGTTACACGCTGAAATCGATGGGATTGAATGCCACCACAATCGACCAGCGGAAAGTCATTCTGGTCACTGATTTCAACCAGACCTTCACGGGCCTTCCTTTGGTGATGACCGAGCTTCACCCGGTCAATGATCAGAGTACGCCCGCTGCAATTCCTGCCGGCCAACAGGCGCCGCCGCTCTCGCCGGAGCTGACGGACTTAGTTGCGCCGGTCGTCGTCGGCGTGCCGCCCTCGTTTCCATTCAAAATTACTCCTCCACCCACGCCCACGCCGGTGGTGATCACGTTCACGCTCACCGCGCAACATCCGTTGAAGTGGATCCTTACCCTGATCAACGAACCGCTGGGACAGCACATGGACTTAACAAGCGGTATTCCGGGCAGCGTGACCGTCACACCTTCCGGCGGAGATTGGAGCACGCCTGTACTAACCGTTGTCGTCACCATGGTTCCAACATTTGTCGCCAGTCTTACGCCGGGAAAGCATGACCTCTACATGACTGGAGTCAGCAAGCGTGGCCTTTCCGGTAACTTCAGCGCAAGCATTATGGTGAGCCCATGAGCAGCACGCAGCCAGTCACGCGAGGATTTCTCGGCGTGGGATGGAAATTCCCGCTGCAGGTTACTCCGGGCGGAGCTATCGCACAGTCGCAATACGAACAGCGGGTGGAGGAATCCATCTACCTCATCCTCAGCACGGCTAAAGGCGAGCGCGTGATGCTGCCGGATTTCGGATGTGGCATTCACGACCTGGTATTTGGAATTAACGATCCCCGGACGCGCAGCGCAGTGGTGCAGCAGGTTCGTGAGGCGTTAACGAATTATGAGCGTCGGATCGATGTTCTCGAGGTCAGCGCAGACTCGTCCGATGACCAGCCGAATCTGCTGCTGATTCGCGTCAACTACCGCATTCGCGCGAACAACGCGATCGGGAATCTGGTTTATCCGTTCTACATAAATGAGGCGTCTTAAAACATGCCACTGGAAGCCGACCTGCCGGTAATTGACGACCGCACGTTTGACGACATTGTTGCGGAAGCGCGGACCCGCATTGCGCGCTACACGCCGGAGTGGACACCGGTGTGGACCGACGTCAATGACAGTGATCCCGGAATCACGCTGGTACAGGTTTTCTCATGGTTAACGGAAATGCTCATCTACCGGATGGGCAAAGTACCGGACCTGAACTATCTGAAGTTTCTGGAGCTCATCGGCATTGAACTCAGTCCTGCGGAACCGGCGCAGGCGGAGATCACATTTCCAGTGGTTGCAACGAACTCCTCTCCTTATGTAATTCTGCCGCTTCATACTCAAGTTTCTGCGCCTGCGCCAGACGGAGGCCCGCCGCTCATTTTTGAAACCGACCGCGCGATTTATGCGTTGACCGCCTCGCTGGCGGCAGTAATCGCGTATGACGGCTTTTCTTTCAATACCGAGACTGACGCGAACCAGGACGCGCAAACCGGGTTTCAGCCATTCGGAGTCGCGCCAAGCAAAGATGCCGCCCTCATGCTCGGCTTCCAGTACGCTGGCCCATTCCCGCCACAGATTGAACTGAACCTCGATTTTTGGCTGGCGCAAGAAGGATCTTCAACTACCAGTGGCGATTGCAGCTTGCCCGATACGCAAGTATTTCCGTCCGTAACCCTGACTTGGCAGTACTGGAGCGGCGCCGGTTGGTACACGCTGCAACTGCTGAAAGATGAAACCCTGTCCTTGCAGCGGTCCGGTCATGTCTACTTGAAAACTCCGGTCAAAGGGGCGATGCAGCCGGGAACTTTCGGCGACGTGACTCAGTCCTTGTATTGGATTCGCGCTCTGATCACCAGCGGAAGTTATGAACAGCAACCGGTTCTTCTGGCTATCCGCACGAACACGGTTTCCGCAACCCAGGCCCAGACTGTAACCGACGAGGTTTTAGGCGGCAGCACTGGTCTTCCAAACCAGACTTTCGAACTCTCAAAAAATCCTGTTTTAGACGGGACTCTGGAATTGCAGATCGATCAGGGCGAGGGTTTTGAAGATTGGACGCCGGTCCAGGACTTCTTCGGTTCCGGACCCAATGACGAGGTGTACGTTCTTGACCGGACCACAGGCGGAATCCGTTTCGGAGACGGCACCAATGGTGCGATTCCGGTCGCCAATGCAAACAACCCTAATAACAATGTAGTCGCCAGAACTTACCGCTGGGGTGGAGGCTCGGCCGGTAACGTCGCCGCCAACACCCTGACCACGATGGTGAATTCCGTCACCGGAATTGACGCCAGCAATGTCACAAATTTGTTTGTTGCCTCTGGTGGAACCGATGAAGAAAGTCTCGACGACGTCAAGCTGCGTGCCCCGCTTGCATTGAAGAGCCGGGACCGGGCGGTGACGAATGATGACTTTGAGTATCTGGCGAAGCAGTCCAGCAACGTCGCTCGCGCCTTTGCAATGCCCTTGAGCCATCCGTCTTTCCCCGGCGTCACGGTGCCCGGAGTCGTTACCGTCATTGTTGTGCCGCAATCCACTGACCCCAACCCAATGCCCAGTTCCGGCATGTTGCGCACGGTATGCGCTTACTTGAATGTGCGGCGGCTGCTGACCACGGAAGTCTACGTCGTTCCCCCCACGTATCAGTTAGTGCAGATAAATGCTCAGGTCGTCGCGCAGAATTCTGCCGACCTGGCTGAAGTCACCGATGCTATTCAGACAGCGCTCCTCACTTATTTCCATCCGTTAACCGGCGGAGACGACGGAACGGGCTGGCCTTTCGGAAAACCGATCATTTTTTCCCGCGTGTATCAGCAGATTTTTGATGTTCCAGGAGTCGATCACGTCGAGCAAGTGTTGATCACTCTCGACAAACAACAATACCCGCAATGCCAGGATGTTCCGATCAAGCCAGCAGCGTTGGTTTATTCCATCTCGCATCAGGTGATGGTCAATTATTCATTTTGACTAAGGAGAACGTGCGCGCTCGTGTGTAAAACATGACGAATACAATTCCCAATCCGTTCTGGCAGCTTCCCGTAGCGCCTCAACCGCCGAACGATCCCACTTGGTGGTTGCTGAATGGGCGCGTGGGATGGCAAGCCGCCGAACTTGATAAGGTCGCGATTACAAACGACCGTCTTGGCTTGCTGGTTGTGCCTGGCTCTGGACGCCTTTTGAATGAACCCAGCGGGAGCTTCGGAGGATTGGTTGCTCCCGGCAACGTTGCCGTCGCGGCAGATCAAAGTATTTATCTGCTCGACGGGCAGGCCGGACGGCTAAAACGCTTCGATCCGTGCGCCTGCCATTTTCTGACGGTTCCCTGCCTTGGCGGTATCGGCAGCGCTCCCCGGCAAGTGCAGGGACCACATGGCATCGGGATTTCCACCGGCAATCTTTTCATTTGTGATACCGGCAACCAGCGTTTGCTGGTTTTCAGCCTTTACGGTTTTGTCCTGCGCAGTATCTGGAGCCCTCCGGCGTCCGCTGAGCTGACCAATGTTTGGCAGCCTTACGCAGTTGCCTTCGACCATCGAGGCCACGTTTATGTAAGTGATCCGGCAAATGGCGGAATCCATCGTTTCCATCCGACCGGAAGGTACGAGGCTTTTCTTTCCGGATTCGGCGACCTTAGCTGGATTACTTTTGATTGCCGCAACCAGCTCTATTCCATCAGCCAAGGGCAATCCGCCGCCACCATCTCTGACAAAAAGGGAAAGCCGCTGGGCGCGGCTTCGCGTCCCGAGGAAGTTGCGCGGAATTTCCCCCGGCTTTGCTTCTCGGTTGACGCTCGCGGCGATCTGAATTTGAGCGGCCTCTGCACGCCGCTTGCGGGCTCGGGTGTTTTTGATTCGGCGGGAAACCCGCTGGCCTCGCCACCACCCGATCCTACCCCGGTGTTCAACACCAGTGGCACGTATTGGAGTGAAGCCCTCGACAGCCAGTTCTACCGTTGCCAGTGGCACCGGATCGTTCTTCGTGGCGAGCTGCCCCGAAAAACGATGGTCTACATTTCGACCCACACCAGCGAGATCCTGCAACCTTTTGACCAGATTCAGAGCCTGCCGGACTCTGCATGGCAGACGAACCTTTCAGTTACTCCGTTGAGTGGGGAATGGGAAGGTCTCATCTTCAGCGGCCCCGGGCGCTATCTGTGGCTCCGTCTCCAGCTCAGTGGAAATGGAAGCGCCACTCCCCGGGTGGCGAGTATCCGTCTGGAGTTCCCGCGGATCAGTTTGCGCCGCTTCTTACCTGCGGTTTTTGCCGAGGACCCCAACGGGGCGTCTTTCACTGACCGCTTCTTGAGTATCTTCGACACGACGCTGCGCAGCGTGGAGCGAAAAATTGACAACGAGGCCTGCTACTTTGATCCGCTTTCCACACCCGCGACGCCCCTCGTCCCCGGAAGTGTGGACTTCCTCACCTGGCTCGCTTCCTGGATCGGAGTAAGCCTGGACCGCCAGACGCCGCTGCAACAGCGCCGGCTCCTCGTGAAAGAGGCAGGTAAGCTGCAATCGATCCGCGGCACACGTTTTGCGTTGTGGAAGCAGCTCCTGTTGTTCCTGGGAATAGAACCCAAAAGTGTCTGTTGCTCCGATGACGCACCCAAGAAGGTTTGCGTGCCCAAACCATTGAATTGTTCTCCTGCTCCGAAAAAATCATGCGCCTGGGAGCCGCCGGCCCTGATTCTCGAGAACTACCAGCTTCGGCGATGGCTGTTTGTAGGACAAGGCCGCCTTGGGGACGACGCTGTGCTATGGGGTAAGCGCATAGTAAATCGCAGCCAGCTGAGCAATAACGCACAGCTCGGCACGACGCAACTGATCACCACGCCGGATCCGTTTCATGATCCGTTTCTGGTTTACAGCAACAAATTCACCGTCTTTGTGCCTGCATGGGTAGGTGCGTCAGATCAGAAGAAACGGGGCCTGATCAATTTGCTGGAAGCCGAGAAACCTGCCCACACGCAATACCAGGTTGAGTACGTGTCGGCGCGGATGCGGATTGGCTTCCAATCGATGATCGGCCTCGACTCTGTGGTGGCCCGCTATCCATCCGGCTACAAGTTGGGACAGGAACTCGGTAAGGATTCCGTTCTGAGCGGCACTCCTTTGCAGGGCGGTCCATCGTTTTCGATCGGCCGCAATTCACGGATCGGTGGGGGAAGCAAACTAGATTAGTAAGGGGAAATGACATGCCCGTGACCAAACAACCGACGGTTCCGGCCTCATGCCCGGACTGTGAAATCGAGCCCTTTACTCGTAATCATTACTTCACGGGGAAGCTGCTGGTTGAACGTGATTTTCGCCAGGAGCAGGATTATTACGTCGACAAACTGCGGCTGCACGCGCAACGCCTGCACGGCTCGGGCGTGGTCTGCGGGCTCAAAATCACGCAACATGAAAATCCCGCGTGTCGCGATCGCTTTGTGTGCGTGCAGCCCGGCTTCGCCATCGACTGCTGCGGACACGACATTCTTGTTACCGAGCAGGACTGCATCGATCTCACTCAGCTCGCCGCCATTCAGACCCTTAAGAAAAACAAAGACACCGCCCCGCACACGCTGCAGATTTGCATTCGCTATAAAGAGTGCCCGACCGAGCCGATCCCAGTCCTGTACGACGACTGCGGCTGCGACGATACCCAATGCGCTCCAAACCGCATTCTGGAATCTTACGAGATCGGCGTCATGGTGGACCCGCCGGCGGCGCAGCCATCGCCGGAGTCGCCCACCTTCGCCTGGAACAACAGCATTAATGTGGCGCACGCCTCGAGCGTTGCTTATCACGACGCGACGAGGCGCTTATACATTCTTACCGACGATGCCCAGGGATTCGTATATCAAATCAGCACTGACAATTTTGCGGTTCTCTCTTCTCACGCTCTGAATCGGCACGGCGTAGCTCTGGCAGTTTCAAATGACGGCTCCCGCGTTTATGTGGCAGCGGAAGGCGCAGCGACCACCGACTTGCACCAGCTGCACGTTCTGGATGTGACACAAGCAGGACTTCCTCTGGTGCAGGCACAACCAATCGATATTCCGAACAGCACTCCGGGAGCGGTGCTGTTCGCGGTGTCTCCCGCACCTGACAATCGTCTGCTGGCGGTGACCACCCTGCAAGGCGCTCTTTTGCAGTGGGCCACGGACATCGATACTCAAGCCACGCCGGCGGCGCCGACGACGCTGGTGCAGTTCGGGGCCAACCAGCAATCGTTCGTGCTTGGCACGGATGGATCCAGGGCTTACAGCGGGGGCAGCGGAAATCAGATTCAAATTCTGGTTTCGGCGACCCCGCCGACGACCACGGTTTCAGTTCTGCCGGCCGGCGCGACCGTAACCGCGATGGCGATTGCTCAATCGGCATCGGGAGATTTGCTGGCGGTCATCGACCAGACCAATAGCAAGCTCTATCTGGTCAACCCGAGCACACCCTCTTTGATAGCTACGGTGGCTCTTGACCATCCTCCCAGCAGCCTGGTTATTTCTCCGGATAGTCATTGGGCTTATGTAGTCGAGCAGGACACCGGGAAGAGCTATCTCGAGGCGGTGGATCTACTCGGTATGCAGGCCGGTACCACTGTTGTGCCGGGCCCAGCGCTTGATCTGGGCAATAACAGCGACACCCCAGCCATCAGCTCTTCTGGAAGCACTCTGTTCGTTCCCTACACGGGTGATCTGGCCACGCCCACGGATGGTGGCGTTGCAATCATCGACATTACTGCGTCACAGTGCTGCAGCCTTATATGGAATTCTTTAGACGGATGCCCGAGCTGCGACACTGCCGATTGCCTGGTCCTCGCCACGATCAAGAATTGGGTAGTGGGAGACACTTTTGAAGATCAGACCGATCCGCCTGCCGACCCAATCGCCGACCAAAACAATGATGTCGCGCGAATCGACAATCGCACCGGGCGCAAACTGCTTCCGAGTACGTCCACGCTGACGGAAATGATTCAGTGCCTCTGCGCAGAAGGCGGTGGCGCTAAAGGGCCCAAAGGTGATCCCGGTCCAGTTGGGTCGGCAGGACCGGCAGGACCAACCGGACCGGCAGGACCAACAGGACCAACCGGACCTGCGGGCCAACCGGGCACAAACGGCACCGATGGCCAAGGTTTAGAAAAAGGCCTGACCCGCATCGTCGCGCTGAGTTGGAAACACAACGCGCCCCAGGCAAACCTGCTTCCTGTCAAAAGGCTCAATCCTTCGCTTAACACAACACCTGGACTGGTGATTGGATTCAGCCAAAAGGTCCAGGTCAGCGGCTCGCCGGTTGGAACCAACCCCATAGACTCGCAGCACATTTTCCAAGTCTGGGTCGACGAGGATTCTGCGAGCAACCAGAAACTCGGGCTGCTCTGCCATTGTCCCGTGAGCGGAACTATCGTTCCGGTGAGTTTCACGGCCTCAGGAACTCTTATCAACAGCGCGAAAGAATTGGCGGCAGGGGACGCGGAGGGAGTCGCCTTTCTCTTCGACAGTGCAGTCGTCCAAAGATATGTCGAAACATCAACAGACATATGGGTCAAGCTGCACTGCGATTTCGTCATTGATGGGAACGGAAAAGCAGTCGACGGTGCCTTCCTCAGAATGCAGTTGCCGACTGGCGATCACATGGGGAGAGCCTCAACTCCGCCCGCGGCCAATCCGTTCGGTCTGCAAGGTGGTTTGTTCGAGAGTTGGTTCAGTGTGAAACAAGGATGAGGGCGGCAAGCAGCTCGTATCTGGATCGTTTTTATAGGGAGATATAATATGGCGCTCGCAGCGAATCGCGGCAACGCGACAACTCAAACCACTCCGTCCTACTGTGCGCCCGTCACCTGCGCTGACTGCGGTGGCTTGGAGTGCGTGTGCCGCCCGCGCTTCTTTGCGGGCCAGTTGTTGACTGACGACGACCTGAAACGGTTGGACTACTACATCACCGCGAAGAACAAGCTGCACAACCGCTATCTGATCGGATGGGGCGTGGTTTGCGGACTTGACGTTGTGTGCAATGCGTGCAGCGGGCTGGTCACGGTCAAGTCGGGATATGCCTTGAGTCCCTGCGGGGAAGATATTGTCGTATGCGCAGATGCTTCCGTGGACGTGTGTTCCATGATCCAGAAGTGCAGCAGGAAACAGCCAAGCAACTGCCAACCCGCGCAGCCGGCTGGCGCCGATCCCTGCAGCTCCACCACCGAACAGTGGATTCTCTCCATTCATTACGACGAGAACATGTCCCGTGGAATTGTGCCCCTCAAGAATACGGGGAGCGCGGCCTGCTGCTCACGCTGTGCTTCGGGAGGCTCAAGTTCGTGCGGCTGCCGCAGCCAGTCCTCCAGCGGAGGATGCGGTTGTGGTGGTTCCGGTTCGGGCAACGGGAGCACGAACGGCGGTTGCGTTGGCTCAAGCAGTTCAACAACGTCTTCGTCGGCAACTTCGTCTGCCCAGGCGCAGTGCCAGCCAACCATTGTTTGCGAGAGTTACCGCTTCGAGGTTTGCAAAATACAAACTCAGCTGAAGCCGAAGACCCAGACCGGCGCTTTGACGCAACGCTTTCTGAACTGCCTGACCGCTCTGCAGGGGCTGGTCTCTGCACCCCCGGCGAGCGACAACGCGACTGACGTTCAGAACTGGTGCTGCGCCATTCGCCAAAACTTGCTGGACTTCTTTGCCGATAACCCGGGCTACACCTGTTCCATTCCGCAAAAGCTCGCGGCGTTGTGCCAGTCAGGGACTGATGTGCAGACGATCAAGCTGCAAGTGGGATTCATGCTGGCCCAGTATATTAAGGATTGCTTCTGCGCGGCTTTCCTGCCGCCGTGCCCTTGTCCCGTTCAGGATGCCAGCGTGCCGCTGGCCACGATTACCGTAAGCAAGACAAACGGCGTCTGCAGCATAGTCAGCATCTGCAACCTCGATGTGCGCAAATTTGCCACGACATTTCCGAATCTGGCCTACTGGCTCTCCGTGCTTCCCACCATCCGCGATTTACGTAGCGCTCTGGCCAAGGTTTGCTGCGCGCCGTTGAAGATTCGCGACACGCAGTTCGGCGACAGGAACGTCGACGAAGCTTTCAGAGCTACTACAGCTCCCAAACCGGCTGCCTCAACGGGAACTCAAGCGCGCGCTACCTCGGATATCGCCAGCCCATACCAACAATCTCATGCGCTCACGGAGCTTCTGCTCGAGGAGCTCAGCCGGAAAGGGCAGACTGTCGATGTGCAAACCCTGGCCTTCGCGACACTCGGATTGACCGATCCCAACAATCAACCGTTCCTCTCCACTACGGAAATGAATCAGCCGCTTGAGACTCTGATGTTGAACCAGTTTGCGATTCCTTTTGCGCAGGCGGTAGTGCCTCCGAGTCTCGGGAAACTTTTCGGACTGGCGACGGCCTTCAGCAGCCCCGGTTCAACTAGCCAGCCCGACGCAACTGCGTCGCAACCCAGCGCGGGGGCAAGCCGTGCTGCAGGTCAGCCAGATATAAACGCCCAAGTCGAGACCCTGAAAGCACAGGTAAATGCAATGCAAGAACAACTGAAGCAGAGCCAGAGTCAGATTGAAAAGCTCAACAAACGGAAGGGGTAGGACAGGAGATAACCATGGCTGTAGAGCAAGACGAGCGACCGAGCTTTTATCAGGGCCAATATCTAGGTCCTGACGATCTCACAGCCGCAGTGGACTACGGCCGTATCCAGCTGGGCCGTCACATCCTGGGTGCACATACTTGCGGAATCGCAATCGGACTTCAATTGATCGAGAAACCATCTCCCGCCGGAAACAACCAGGTCGATGTCTTTCTTGAACCCGGGTACGCTTGGGATGGTTTTGGCCGCGCCATCGTGGTTCTCTCTCCCTACAAAATTCCTGTGAGCCTGTTTCAGAACATTACCTACGACGCTTCCATCGACGATCCAACCAAAAGCGGGGACAGCGCAGCCGGGCATCCCGTGAAGATATGGTTGCAATATAGCGAATCTGCTACCCAGCCTGCGGCGAGTGGATTTGAGGTCTGCGACGTCAGCGACCAGACTTCTAGAATCCAGGAGACGTTCGAGCTGCTGATTGGAGAGTTTACCAATGCGTCCGATCAGCGCGATCCTTTGTCGATCGCGGGTCAGTCAGTCGACGCGCTGCAAGCGCTGACCACTTTCGACTCCACTGCTCCGCAAATATACGATCTCTCAATCCCGGAACAGGCGCTGCCGGAAGACAACTCTCAGGCTCTTTGGCTCATTCCCGTTGGTTACGTGCGCTGGCTTCCACCTCAAACCTCGATCCAGACCGGAAGCTTTCAACAAAGGACCGGGAATGATTTAACCAGGAGCAACGCCGCGCGGCAGCCGATCGGGGTTGTGGCTGGAGCGGTCGAAGCCGTCGATCAGAATGTTCGTGTCAAGCTGCGCGGGAATGCTCCTTCCACGATTGCCTCGGACGATCTGTTGTGGGTCGAGGGTGACATGCGGGTTCAAGGTGACGCCAGCTTGTACGGAGGCAAACTCTCATTCCTGAATCCCGCAGGCCAGGACGCTGGCGTTCCGCTTTGCATTCAGCGGATGAGCAAGATCGATCCTAGTTCTCTCCAGACGATCACCAGCCTGCAGATTGAAATTGGCACTTCCAACCAGGGCAATAATATGCTCTCCGTTGGGCCGCTGGACTCAAGTCAAAATCCGGTTCCGGTGTTGAACGTTCGGGACGATGGCAAAGTCGGCGTGGGAACGACCACGCCACGAAATCCTTTGGGGATCCGCGCAGCTGGGGATTGGGAAGAGATACTCAGCTTTGAGGACAAGTCCGGCAATACCAAGTGGCACATCAATCAGAATCCGAACGGAAATAACTCGGGCATCAATTTCGCTGAAACAAATGTGGCTGACTTCCGCTTGTTTATCCAGGCGGGCGGCAACATTGGGATCGGCACGCAATCCCCCACAGGGCGGCTTACGATCGCCGGCATTGCCCAGCCCGCTCAGGGAAATCTCACATTTTTTTCGAACACCGCTGATGTCGAATACGACGGCGGCAGTGATCAAGTATTTGTCTTCAACGCGAAAAGCAGTGCGGTCACTACTTTCACGGGAGGGAAAATCGGCATCGGCACCAGCACGCCCTCCAACCGGCTCCACGTGGCCGACGCTAATGGTATTCGGCAGGGTCGGCTGTACTTGTCTGGCGATGTGGGATGGAGCAGCGTGACATATAACGCCTATCACGACGTTCAAGGAAGCGCCTGGACTTTCCCGGATTCCAGTCATCCTGCCACCACGATTGAGATGGACGACAGTGGCGGCCGCGCCCGGTTTGAGGTCTGGACCACGACTTCGGCCTCAACCACGAACTGGATTCAGCGTTTTCGCGTCGATGGAGAAACCGGCAACATCGGCATAAACACTGGATTGGTGGGAATTGGCGGAAAGTTATCCATCGTGTCCGACGTCGCTCTGCAAGGGAAGATCAATTTCTTTAGTGCGACCTCCGACATGGAGTACGACGGCGGGAGCGACGGAACCTTCTGGTTCCGCGGGCTCAATAACTGCAAGACGGCATTCCTCGGCGGCAACTTCGGAATCAATGCTTCCAATCCCGCTGCTGCGTTGGACGTTGTGGGGGATGCGAACGTTTCCGGCGACGTCACTGCCGCAAACTATTTTTACTCATCCGATCTTCGCTTGAAGCGAGATGTGCACCCGTTGGAACACGCGCTGGACAAACTGCTTGAACTGCGCGGAGTCCGCTTCCATTGGAAGGACCCGGAAAAACACGGTGGCCGCACCGGTCCGCAGATAGGCTTGATCGCGCAAGAGGTCGAGAAGGTATTTCCGGAATGGGTCAAGAATGGAGTCGATGGTCATAAAGTCGTGGGCAAAACAGGATTTGAGGCGCTGATCATCGAAGCCGTGAGAGAGCTCACGGAGGAAGTCCGTGCGCTCGCTGCGCAAGCCAAAGCCACGCGCAAACGCAAAGAACATAAGGAACACAAGGAAGATGATGAAGGAAAATAGATCCCAATTCGACGAAAACCAAGAGGAGATTATGAGCGAGCGATTGGAAGAAAGATTAAAGACGCTGGAATCGGAATTTGAAACCGGGAAGAAAATGATGGCCGAGCTGGAAGCCCGCGAAACCACTCTGAGAAGCAGCCTTTTGCGCATTAGCGGGGCGATCCAGGTCTTACGGGAATTTGTGCAAAAAAGCGATACAGGCGGGCCGGATGCGATTCCCGCAGAACCGCAAAGAAATGTGGTTGCCGCCAACTAGGCTAGCATGGCGCCCGATCCGAACAGCGCGCTTTACATCGAACGGCTTCACCAGCGCTACGTGGTTCCATTAGGCGATCAGTTGCTGGGGCACGCGCGCAATTTGTCTGAAGACGCGATTGCCGCCAGGTTGCCAGATGCGCTGGAGGACGTTCTGCGCCACTCGTTTGTTTCCGAGGATACGAGCCTGTGGTTCATACCGCGGCTCGAAGTGGGATTCGCTTTAAACCCGGAGATCCACGAATCCCAGCTCGCCGAGATCTGGGCAGTGGAAATTGCTGCAGGGCTGGTCGATGCACTGCAGCGCCGCGATCCTGAGATTCTGCGCTTCCCCGACGAAGCTGACTATTTGTCCCACTTCCTTCTGGACCTGGCTGAAGGATCGGCGTGGAACAAGTGGTATTACTCGCAGTTCGACGGCTTGCGGCTGCTGCCGGTCTCCGCGGCTATACGCACCGCCATTTGCGATGCGCCTGAAGTCGGCGGGAACGCTCTCCGCTTGTTTTCTGAAACTCAATGCGCCGCCGTAATCCGCGCAACCACAGCTGCGGATGCGGAGAGGATTCTGAAGACGATTGCGTGCTCTCCCGCGGCCGCGGACGATAACCGCTGCTTTGAAGCCATCAGCAGACTCTGGCCGGCTGGGCTTGTTTTCCAACCGGAAGACGAGACACGACGGTCCCTCTCCTTATTTGTCGCTTGTTGCCGAAAGGATCCTTCGCTTGCAAGTGAAAACCTTTGTGCCGCAGTAATCGCATCCTCGCGACTAGCTCGCTGCCTTTACGAGCAGCCAGGCGCCAGCCAGGCGATTCTGTCGGCCATAGGCCAATACAAGCTTGCTGCACTGGTTGCCGCCGTAGGACTCGAACAATCCCAGGTTCTTGCTCCCTTACTTCGTTGTGCTCCGGATTGCATCGAGTCGCTGCTTCAGCGCATAACCGGTGAGCCATTGATCAATGCTGAGACTCGCCGTGAAACACGCTTTACTGCATTTGGAGGTGCCTTCTTACTTTTCCCCTTGCTGGATGAATTCCCGTTCGCGGCGATAACCGCGGGGTGGCCCGAATTAGAAGAGACCGATCCTGCCACGATCGTTCGTTTCCTGGTCTTAGCAAAATCTCTTGGAGCACAGCGTGCTCGTGGCTGCCTGCAGGATTCCTCACTGCGTGACCTAATGCACATTCCGCCGCAGATCGACTTGGGACAATTATCGGACTGGCTGGACGAACTCACTCCCGCGCATCTGCAAACCTTGTTTACAGAAGCAGCCAAATGGCACTTGGATTTTGGTGTGATTGGCGGCGAGAACTTTGTTCTTACTCAGGCCGCACACAAAGACATTTCCGTGACGATTTTGTTCGACGCAGCGCGCGGATTGTGGGTCTTCGCCACACCAGCTGAGTCCATGCATGGGACATCCTGGGCCGCGTTGGATACGCTGCCTCAGCCTCAGCGGTTGCTGTGCGATGAATCTCTCTTGGATGCAGCCCGGAACGTATTTACAAAAGGCGAATTGGATTGCTTGACGGGCCAACAGGCTGGCGCGGGATTTCGGCTCAGCAGTCTCCCGACTGATCTGGAATTCCTGTCTCTGCCGCGCGACATCTGCAATTCTCCTGCCGTGGACTTGGCTTTGAGTGTAATTGCGCAAACCGTTCTGCGGCGATTCGCGTGGAAGCTTCCGGGATTCGCGCTCTCCAGCCTGGAATATCTGTACCGCAATTTCCTCGATTGCTGTGCTGCGGTCGAGCACACAAAAGAGCAAAACACGGTTTGCCTGGGACGGCCGCCGCTCCATCTTGTTCTCGGAATTGCTGGGCTAAACCGGCGCAGTTACCGCCTTTCCTGGCTGGGGAATCGCCCTTGTTCCATATTTCCAGAGGGATGACCGCGTGTCGGAGATGAGCACAGATTATCTGCGCGGCGAATTAGACCGGCTCGATTTGATGATTCACCGCGAGATCCTGCGCCTGCGCGCGGTTTATCAACTCTCACTCGATGAGTTTCGCGGACTGTACGTGAGCGATCAACAGGTCGACAGCTTGTTGCGTGAGGACCAGACCGCGCCCGAGGTCATGGATCCTGCATCGCTGACCGCACGTGCCGAGCACTTGCACCTGGAGAACCTGAAACATCTTTCAGAAGATTCACCGTGGTTTGCGTTGCAACGTGAATTCGACCTTACGCCATGCGAGATGGACGTGGTCTTGCTGGCTCTGGCGGTGGAAATTCATCCCAAGTACGAAACACTCTACGCCTATTTGAATAATGACGTCACGCGGAAGTGGCCGACCTGCGACCTTGCGTTACGACTCTTTGCGCCAGATTACGAAGCGCAGATGCGATTGCGGGAACTGCTGCTGCCTCAATCACGGTTGTTCAGCGGTGGGCTGCTGAATTCTGTTCCTCCGGCCCCGGACCGGAAGGCATGGCTTTCGGCCGGCTTCCTCATCGCTCCCGAGTTGTATTGCTACCTCATGCAATTTACCGGAGCGCCGGGCACCAGCAGTGAGTTCATCGTGCGCATTACAACAAGAAACAGTCTGGAAGACCTCCCGGTCTCCACGAACCTGCGCCAGCGTTTGTCCCATGTTCCCGAAATTCTTGTTAAGACCTGCCGGTGTGGCGAGAACCCTCTCCTCGTCCTCGTTGGCCGTTACGGCATGCCGGCCGAGCAGATCGCACAAGCATTGTGCGGGCAATTGCAAACCGAGCTCCTGTTCTTCAGTTTTGAAAAGGCGCGCGCCTCGCAGGAATTTCCTCGCAAGGTGGTGCAGTCGCTCCTGTTGGAGCAAAGGCTCACCGGAGCTGGAATTTACATCACCGAATGTGGCGCTTTCTTTGGCGCCGAAGGCCAGCCCACAGCCGAAGCACACGCATTGATCACCATGTTGGCCGGCGCAAAGAGTCCAGTTTTTCTTGCCTTCGAACCGCACACGCGATGGCGCGAACTGCTGCGCGGAACGCGCAAGCTGGTCCTTGAAGTAGAAGATCCTGATTTTGAGGAGCGTCGCAACTTATGGAAGCAGTTCGGCAACACTCTGGTGCCGGATTCCGTTGCTTCGGATCTTGCGAACCGATTCGTGCTCAATCCAGGACAGATTCGCGACGCCGTCGCCATGGCACGTGATCATCACTATCTTCACGAGGGCAGCAATGGTTTCTTAACTGCTGAAGAACTGTTCGATAGCGCTCGTTCCCAATCCGACCAAAACTTGGGGAAACTGGCAGCCAGAATTCGGGGAGCTCATACCTGGAAGGACCTGGTTTTGCCGCCCACAACCCTGCGGCAACTTAAGGAAATCAGCTCGGCGATTCAGTTTCGTCATCAGGTGTATTCGGGCTGGGGTTTCGACCAGCGTCTCGTTTCCGGACGCGGCCTGAAAATTCTTTTCTCCGGCTCCGCGGGCACGGGAAAAACTATGACGGCGGGAATTATCGCCCGTGATCTCGGACTCGATCTTTACAAAATCGATCTCTCCGGAATCGTAAGTAAGTTCATCGGCGAAACTGAGAAAAATCTGGATCGTATCTTCCACGCCGCGCAGTCCGGCAACGCCATTCTGTTCTTTGATGAAGCCGACGCTCTTTTCGGAAAACGATCTGAGGTGAAGGACGCCCATGACCGCTATGCCAACATTGAAGTCGCCTATCTACTGCAGAAGATGGAAGACCACGATGGTGTCGTGATCCTGGCTACAAATCTGAGCAAGAATCTGGATGAAGCTTTTTCCCGCCGCATGCATTACGTGGTGGAGTTTCCGGTTCCCAACACCGTGCACCGCGAGATGCTGTGGCGAGGGATGTTCCCTCCTCAGGCGCCGGTTTCCGAAGACGTGGACTTCAAGTTTCTTGCCGAGCAATTTTCGCTTGCCGGCGGAGACATTCGGAACATCGTTCTTTCCGCTGCGTTTCTTGCCGCGAAAGATGGCACCGCCATTCACATGCGCCATCTTGTTCCCGCTCTCGGACGGCTAATGGTCAAGAAGGGCAAAGCCCCTTCGCCCACGGAGTTCAAGCAGTATCACGCCTGGCTTGCGTCAGGGGAGTAAATAAGGATGTCCCAGGCCGCTTTAGCGCCGGTCGAATCAGCCAGGCAGAAGTCAGAGCCGACCCGCGTTCCGGCATTCCGAACACACGGCCCCTCCGCAAGGCCGCAAATTACCGATTTCCTCTCCGCGGCTGGGAACATGGCGATCCAGCGTGCGGCTGCAGGTCCGCTGGGAGGGAATCCTGCAGCATCCGCAATTCTGGGCGGCACCAATATGTCTGCCGGAGGCTGCTCCTGCGGCGGTACATGCGAAGAGTGCAGGAAGAAACCGCCGCAAAGAAAGGCTGAGGGCGACATCTCCGCGCCCCAATCCGGTTTTCATACCGCGCTTCGCCGCAGCGGAGGAGGCGCCCCCCTCGGGCCGCACGAGCGCAACACGATGGAGAGCTACTTCGGTGAGAAATTTGATGATGTTAGAGTTCACGACAGTGGCGCGGCCGCCGAAGCCGCGCACGAAGTTCGAGCTCACGCTTTCACCATGGGACGCGATGTTTATTTCGCCAGCGGACGTTATCAGCCCCACTCGTCCTCCGGCCAGAAACTCCTGGCTCACGAGTTGACGCACGTCCTTCAGCAGCGCCGCGGAGAGGTACCGCCCGGCTTCAAGTCCCTTCATGCCAGGCCGCAGAATGACGTCTTCGAGCAAGAGGCTGAGCAAGTTGAAGCGTCGTTTGCCAATCAGCGGCAGGGAGGTGCTGGAAGCTGGAATGGCGGAGGACATCACACCGGCGGCGAATCAGCGGAAATTTTGGGACCGCCTCGTCTGCAGCGGAAATGCGCCTGCGGAGGGACTTGCTCCAAGTGTTCCGGCACAGCTCCCACGCCGCTGGATTTGAAAAAAGGCTTGCAGCCAAAGCTCGAGAATGCCGCCGATTCGGTATGGCGCCAGCCGTTCACATCAAGAACCGAAACCAACGATTCTCCTGCGCCGTCTGTTGCCCTTCAAAAGAAATGTGCCTGTGGGGGAAGGTGTTCCAAGTGCTCCGGTCATACACAGCACGTCGAAGAAGAACCCAAGTCGCCGCCGGTCCAGCGCAAGCTGGATCACATCTCCGCCCTGCGCCAGGAGAAAACAACCTCGGCGGCGAAGAATCAGAAACCCGAAGCCAAAGCAAGTTCCCGCGTAGAAAGGTCGGTGGCAACTCCCAGGAGCCGGGGAAGCAAGGTTGCCAGTCGTCCCGGCACTCCAAATCTGGCGAGTGCGCGCAGAAGCACTGCTCCCGCACCTGGCCCACGAAACGCAACGACTACACAAAGAAATGCTGCAGCTAATGCCCGAGCCGGAGCACTCCGTGAGCAACCTGTGCGCGAAGTGGGCGCGGACTCCGAGCCGAAAATTCAGCGTAAGCAGACGACTCGGGAGTTTTTAGCGGGACTCGAAACGGCTCCGATGCAGCTCTACTCGTTGGACGATTTTGTGTCGGATGTTGGCGACACTTTCGACGCCGCAGGCGACGCGATCAGCGATGCCGCCGGTGCCGTCGCAGACGCCGCCGATAGAGTTGCCGACGGAATCAGCGATGCCGCAAACGCCGTCGCCGACAAGGTCTCTGATATTGCCAGCGATGTCTGGGATAAAGCCGAGGCTCTTGCCGACGCGATCGGTGGAATGGTTTCTCTGTCCGGCGGAGCGTTGCACATCACGGTTCCGACGGTGGACGTTTGCTTCGGGAAACACACATTGCAATTGACGTTGCCTGAGATTGGCGCAAATATCGCCGCAATCGAGGGGAGTCTGCCTCTGGGTTTTGTTGAAGTGTACGGAGAGATTGGCACTCACGTCGGCATTGCTCCGGAGATTTCGCTCGAATTAGGCCCTTGTCTCTTAAAAGGGTGCGAACTGACAATTGACCCGCTCTCACTCAGCGCTGACGCGCATGGAGAAATTGATGTGGATGCTGCCATCGGGCTGGGTGGGGAAGCCCACGTCGGTCTGTTTGGCGAGGTTGGGGCCATTGTGCTATGGCCCGATCCCCCGTTCATGGTGCAAATTCCCGTCGTCGACCTTGACGTCGGCTTAGCGGGGTTTGTTCGTGGAATCGTCGCGAACAAATTCGTTTTGGGCGGCGCCATTGCCTCTGGTCCTTTTTCGTTTAGCGGGAGTTTGTATTCCCATTCAGATTTAGGCTTTGCCCTGGACTACGGGCTTGCCGGTTTCGGTTCCCTAAGTGTGCTCCTCATGAATCTGTGCACGCTGTATTGGCCGATCTTCACCGGCCACGCCGATACTGTGGTTTCTTTGGGATTGAATGCAAGCCTGGACGTCGGCATTTCCGGTGTAAGTGCCGGCTTCGACGCCAGCGCAACCGTCGGCGCCATGAAGTTCGGCGACCTGGGAAGCAATATCCAGAGGAGCATGTTCAAGCCCGATTGCCCGT
>Ga0187818_10000035_pt1 | contig 34341 bp, 24 predicted proteins | sample NC_wetland_sal_i_14_FD_130581 | JGI IMG/M metagenome (GOLD analysis project Ga0187818, IMG submission 130581) | Wetland sediment microbial communities from Neuse River Estuary, North Carolina, USA - SO4_3 | ecosystem: Environmental > Aquatic > Freshwater > Wetlands > Sediment | place: USA... | reverse complement strand
GGCGTGGCTTTCGACTGCTCTTTCGGAAATGCTGACCACTGAACTCGCCGCAGGTGAACAGCTTCGGACTGCCCCGGGCGAGAGTGTGGCGCAGATGAAGCTCAGTCTTGCACTGCCGGACGCAGACAGTTACAGCAAAGACACGCTGGCCAAAATCCGGCAAAATCTGGGCATCGATGAAGTCGTCCTCGGATCCTACGTTCCGTTGGGCGATGGACTGATCCGTCTTGATCTTCGTCTGCAGGACGCGGTCGCGGGCAACACCCTGGCTTCTGTTTCCGAGAAGGGCCCCGCAGCGCAACTGGATGAACTGGTCAGCCAGGCAGGTGTGGAACTGCGCGCCAAACTCGGAGTTGGCGGCCTTACTGAACCAGAATCTGAGATGGTGAAGGCGTCGATGCCCTCCAACCCTCAGGCTGCCCGCTTTTATGCTCAAGGCTTAGCCAAAATGTGGAACTTCGATGGCCTGGGCGCGCGCGACCTTCTCCAAAAAGCAGTCGCTCTAGAACCCACATTCAGCATGTCGCATGAGCTGCTCGCCACCGTCTGGCAGGATCTCGGTTACGACGCCAAAGCAAGACAGGAAGCACAAAAGGCTTTTGACCTCTCGGCCGGGCTCTCTCGTGAAGACCGTTTCTTGGTTGAAGCCCAATATCGCGCGACGATGAATGATCGGGAGAAAGCGGCCGAAATCTATCGTACCCTTTTCAACTTTTTTCCCGACAATTTGTACTACGGACTACGGCTGGCGAGGGCCCAGAACCTGGCGGGTAAGGGTCAGGACGCTGCCGCGACAATTGAACTCTTACGCAAGTTTCCGTTGCCGCAGCGCGATGATCCTCAAATTGATATAGAGGGAGCTGACACAGCCTGGTCATCGGGCGATTTTCTGCAAACCGAAGCCTCTGCCGAGCAAGCTGCGGCGAAGGCGCAGGCCCAGGGATCGCGGCTCGTCTTGGCCCAGGCGCGCACTTTCCAATGCATGGCTTTGAGACACCTGGGAAGACCGAAGGAGGCGATCGCCGCTTGCGAAGAAGCACAAAGCATTTACGCTGCCGCATGGAACACCGGCGGCGTAGCCATGGTTCTGACTGATCTTGCGAACAGCTACTACGACTTGGGCGACCTGACGGGCGCAAAAAAGTCCTACGAGCAAGCGCTCGAAACCTACCGTAAGGCCGGTAACCAGCATGGCGTCGCGGGCGCTCTCGACAATCTCGCAAACGTCTTAGGAGACCTGGGCGATCCCGCCGGGGCCCGGAAGTTTTCCGAACAATCGTTGAAAATTTATCGCGAAATGGGCGATTCCCTGGGCATAGGCGAGACGCTGAACAACATCGCAACCGAACAAGTTCTGGAAGGGGACTTGGACGCGGCTGCGAAGACGTTGCAGGAGGCGCTCGAGATCTGGCGCAAGATCGGTGACAAGAACGGCTTAGCAACGGTACTGAGCAATCTGGGCGACATGCTCTTTGCCCAGGGCGACCTCACCCGAGCCAAGGCCCGCTACGAAGAAGCGCTATCGACGTTTCGCGAGAGCGGGCAGAAAGGCCAAACCGCATATCCCCTGGCGGGGTTGGCTGGGGTTCTCTCCGCGGAGGGCGATCTTGCAGCGGCCAAACAAAAATACGAGGAAGCTCTCGCCATCAGCCGTGAAAGCAAAGACAAGCATCAATCCGCCAGCGTCCTTTATGGCATGGCCTCGGTGATCGAGCGCCAGGGCGATCTCTTGACCGCCCGCCAGCGGCTCGAAGAGGCGCTGACACTCCGAAAGGAAATCGGCGAAAGAGCAACCCAGGCAGAAAGCCTTCTGGCGCTGGCTGATTTGACGATGGAGGAAGGACGCCCCAAAGACGCCGAGACTCTTGCCCGCCAGGCTCTGGATGAGTTTCAAACCGAGAAGCTGCGAGAGGACGAAATCTCGGCCCGTACCGTGCTGGCTCGATCTTTGATAGCCCAGGACAAACCTGCCGAAGCTGGCAAGCAGATTGAACTGGCGGCCGGGCTCGCGGGCCGGAGCCCGGCCGTCGAGGTGCGCCTGAGTTACGCCATTGTGGAAGCTCGCATCAAAGCTGCAACGGGCAAAGTCGCGGAGTCGGAAGGAATCCTTGAGGCTGGACTGGCAGAAGCCAGCAAGCACGGCTATCTCGGATCTGAGTACGAGATCGAGCTCGCACTGGGCGAGATCGAAATGAAATCGGGCAACATTGCCGCCGGCCGCAGGCGGCTTGACGATCTCGAAAAAGATGCTCGTGCCAGAGGTTTTCTGTTGGTCGCCCGCAAAGCCGCTGCGGCACATTGAACTGCTTTCCTGAATCACGGCCCCAGACATCGGGGCCACCATTGCACCGCCGACGCCGCTGCCGCCGCCGGACTCACGGCGACGTCGCCGGACTCTGCACCAGGAGCACTTTCACCGTGAAGCTCTCTTCTCCGGACCGTTGGGGGCGAGGTGGAACTCGAACATCGGCCGAAGAACGGATGACCAATACTTCCAAGTGTGTCCGCCCGGCGCGGTAGACCACACATGGTTGATGCCCAACTGAGCAAGCTTGTTATGAAGCGCCAGCATGGCTGCGAACAGGTGGTCGTCGGTACCACAGGCAAGGAAAATCCTGGGGATGGGACCTGGCTCGGCGATTGTCTGCTTTCCCCTGCCCTGGGCGTCCAAATGGCCTGGAGGCGGAGGCGTAGAGGGCCAGAACGTCCAATCTTCATCGGTCAATCCACTGACTACGCTTACGCTGCCGAACCGGCCGGCATAGCGTCGCGCGACGTCCATGGACAAGTATCCCCCAAAGGAAAACCCGCCGATTGACCAATGATCTCGCGCGAGGGGAACGTGGTACTGCTGTGAGGCGACCTTCGCAACCTCCTCGGCGACCAAGGTCAGATAATTGGGAAAAGGGTAGTTATCCGAGTGCTCACGGTAAAAATTGGAAAAGCGCACGTCAGGCATGATCACGATCGCCGGCCGGACTTTTCCCGCAGCCAGTAACTCTCCGTAAACCTGGTCAACTTTCAGGTAAGTCAGCAGGTATTCCGGCCGGTCGAACCATCCATGGTTCAGGATGAAGACGTCGGCGGGAGGCGCCTTCGTTTTCGGCACCAGCGCGATAAAGAATCGAGGCTCGCGCATCTCGGCTGAGAAGAAACGCACGCGCTCAATCCGCAGGTTTGATTGATCCGCGATGGGGGTGACTTCCACCTGGTCCGCCTTGAGGGGCGCGGTTTCCCAGGGTTCCTTCTTCATATGCGAACAACTTGTGAGGGCCGCCAGCAGAGTGAAGACGAGGGTGAGGACTGGATAGATTTTGGTGGGCCGTGACTTCGGCATCTCAGCCAGAATTTTTGCTATGCGTGCCCGGGAAAGGAATAGGGCCGCTCCGGTGTGAACCGGTTTGAATGACATTGCCCGGCCCCCTAGGTGTGCGCCGTCATGGGTTCGAAGAAACTCCGCTCTTGCTATCGAGCTTCTTCTGGATCGCCAGGTGGATCTGCTCCACGGTTTCGAGGTTGCGCGGGGCGATCTCCCTCGGCATGAACTCAATCTTGAACCGGGTCTCGATGAAATTGACCAGGTCGAGCACGCCGATCGAATCGATGATACCACTGCTGATCAGCGGAGTCGTATCTTCGAAGCCGTCACTGTACTCGCCACTCAGGTGCTTCTCAAGGATGTACTGGCGGACGACCGCCTGGATATTCATCGTTTCGTTTCTCCGCGTACAGCTTTCTCAGCGCCGCGTAATCGATTTTACCGCGGTTTCCCTTGGGCATTGTCTCAACAAAGAGAACCTGGTCCGGCATGGAGTACGATGGCAAGAATTGCGCACAGAACGTCTTTATATCGACCAGCGACAATGTGCTATCGGGGCAGCGACGGACAAACGCAGCGATCACAGTCTGCCCCTCCGGATCCTGGGACGCGATGACGGCCGCCTCCAGCACTTCCGCATGGCGGAGCAATGCCGCTTCGATTTCCCCCAGTTCGATCCGGAACCCACGCCGCTTCACCTGCCGGTCGAGCCGGTCGAGATAAACATAGTCGCCGCTGTCGGTGAGCGATACCCGGTCGCCGGTGCAATAGAACCGCTTGCCAGACGCGTTGACGAACGACTGCTCGGTTTCCTGCGGCTGGTTCCAGTAGCCGCTCATGAGGGATTCCCCTCCGGCCAGTAATGCGCCGGTCGATGAGTCCATCATCACTTCCGCATAGGGGCAGGCTTTGCCGATGGGAATCGGCTTCGAAGGTTCGAAGCCGGATGGCACGCGGTACCACGTGATTACGTTGGTTTCGGTTGGTCCGTAGAGATTCACGCACTGCGCATGCGGGATCACGCCTTGCAACCGGGCGAGATGACGGCCAGCGAAAACTTCACCCGCAAACAAGATCACCCGCAGATCGGGATAACTCCCCTGGGCGAATCCTCCCTCATTCAGCATGCCGGCGAGGATGGAAGGAACGGAATACCAGACGGTGATGCGCTGCTCCCTGACGAACTGGGTCAGGAAGCGGGGCATCCAGACGACTTGCTCGGGGACGAGGACGCAGGCAGCTCCGACCAACGCCATGTTGAAAATATCGAATGTCGAAAGATCGAAGCTCAGGGGCGATGGGCACGCGATCCTGTCTTCACGGCGCAGTTGGAATTCCGCGGCAGACCACTTCACAAATGCGCCCACCGCACGGTGGGAAATGACCACTCCTTTGGGTTTGCCGGTGGACCCGGAGGTAAACAGGATGAACGCGGGATCGTCCGGCGCAACATCCGGTTCCGGGCACGCTCCGCGGGAGCTCGCCAGCATTTCGCGCCAGGGCAACTGCTCACCGTTTGTGCAGTCAACGATGATGAGCCCGCTTTCGGACTCCTTGATCGTGAACCGGGGCACGCAATCGTCTATCGTGCTTTGAATTCTCTCGGCGGGCCAGCGGGGTTGGATCGGCACATAGATCGCCCCCGCCATCAGCACGGCGAACAAAGATATGATGGCTTCTGTCGATTTTGGCAACACCAGCGCCACTCGATCTCCTTTGCAGAGCCCGCGCCGTGTCAGAGCAGCCGAAAGAGACTGAGTATCCTCCAACAACTCCCTGAATGTAGTGCCCCTCTCATCCTCAAGGATGGCTGGGAAAGTTGGCTGCCTTTCCGAAGTACGCCGGAGCCAGTGATGCAGCAGCTGATCGTCAGGCTCTGGCAAGGGTCACCCCCCAAGTGAAACCAATACCCGCGGAGGCGAAGAGAAGAAGGTCGCCGGGCTTGATCCGCCCCTCGCGGCGCAGGTCGGTGTAGTTGATCACCAGGTCGCTGGCAAAAGTGTGCCCATATTCCGCCAGCTGTGGAGTACTCACGACGCTGGCCGGCATCCCCAGCATCTTCGCGAAACCTTCCTGGTCCGTTCGGCTCAGGTTGGAGTAGATGAAGTGATCGATCTCCTCAACTTTCAGAGATGCCTTGTCCAGGACTTTGTGCACCAACCGGTGGAAGTTCAAGTGGTAGATCGGCATCAATTCGTTTTCGATGCGGGCGGAATCAACCTGGATTACCAGATTGTCCGTTCTAACACTGTCCGTTCCGTTGGCGCTGCGTCTAAAAGCGATGACATCATGCAGAAACCCGAGGGTCAGGACTTCGGTATCCAGGAGCAGCGGGCCCTCTCCCGCGTCCCGGCGCAGCAAGACGGCGCTGCCCGCGTCCCCTTGGACGGTCACCGGCAAGAGCGACCGGCTTCCCGGCGGTGGGCTGTCCGCGCTAATCAACAGAGCGGTCCGCAGGCTGGTGTCAGCCGCCATCAGGGCGGTCGCATTCTTCAGCGCGAGATGCAGGCCGCCACATCCCCCGATCTTGAAGCTCAGGTTGAGTGACGAGTCTGCGCCCAGATCAGCGCTCAACTTCTGCGCCAATGACGAGTACTCGTCTTTGTACCCGGGAATCGTGCTGAACTCAATAATCAGGTCAACATCGCGCGGCCGCATCGCGGCTTCCGCAAGACATGCAGAAGCGGCCTCGCGCGCCAGGTCGTAGGGCTGCTTTTGGCCACAAACATGAACCCGCTTGAGCCCCAGGCCCGCCATTACCTTGTTTCTGCGTCGGATACTCAACGGCCGGAGCGCAGCTTCCACGCGTTCCTTTTCCCGCGCCATCACCGCTTCGGCGGTCTCGATGTCTGGCGGCACGGCGTAGGCGGTTGATGCGATCCTCACATGCATAGTCTTTAGGGCAGCTCAAACGAGAGCGCGGCACATCCTCCGGCCAGCGAGGTTCCGACCAACATGGCCAAAGGTCGTGCATTGTTCTCCGCCCAGGACAGCGCCAAGATTAGGCGAAGAATCCCGCAGCTGTCGGATTCTCCCAGAAAAGTCTTGGGAGCGATCACCGGAGTTTGGCCGCCGAAGACTTCACGAATCGCGGGTCCCTCCAGATCGTCGAGAGCAGCCGAGCCGTTGGCGCCGGCCACCACCATTCTGACATCGGCCGGCGAAGAGCCCGCAAGGGCCTTGCGCGTCACCGAAACTCCCGCCTTTGGATCTGACGCCATGAAACCCGCGCGGAAGGTTGCATGCACTGTCGCGCCCCGACTCCACGCCCGGTCAGCAGATTCCATCACCACCGCCGTGGCGCTCTCTCCAGGTACAAAGCCACCACGTTGCGGTGAGGATGGCGCCGGTGCGGACGCCTGAGCGTAAGCGTCACTCGAGAGCACGCCGGCGGCTTCAAACCATTCGTACATCGTCCGCGTCAGGGTATCGCCTGCCAGAACGATTGCCAGGTCCGCCTGACCACTCCGCAGCAAAGACGCGGCCTGCATAAGTGCCCCTTCGCCGGAGAGTCCCTTTTGACTCAGGGTGATATTCGGTCCACGAATTCCAAAGACGCGAGCGACGTGAGCGGCCGGTGCATTCGTAAGCGTCTCGGGAAAGACGATCGGATCGGCCTGGGCATATCCGTTCGCAGCGGCACTCTGCAGGAAAGCTTCGGTCAGTTCGATACACCCGAAACCGGTGCCAAGAACCACCGCGATTCTGGACCGGTTCTCCACATTCAGGTCGAGCCGGGCGTCGGCGATAGCTAACGCAGTCGCCACCAGGCACCAGACGGAAAGCCGATCCAGACGCCGCGTCTTCAAGCCTGGCACGACATCAGTTGGCCGAAAGGGTTCGACCAAGAAAGCGCGGCGCACTCCTTCGGTTGGCCAAGCGGTAACCGTGCGCGGTTCTGTTTTTCTCTGGCCGATTAATCCCCGCAGCGGTCCGAACGGACTCACCGTGCCGATGCCTGTGATGGATGGTTGCTGCGGGCTCATACGCGATCGAGGTTTCCTTCGAGTTCGAAGATCAGGCTGGTGTTGCTTCCACCGAAACCAGCCGACACTGTCATCCCCACGGGAAGGGGCTGCCGGCGAGGTTGGGCCATGAGCCAATCGATTGCCGGACTCTCAATTGGGTCAGTCAGCTGCAGCGTCGGGAAAAGGGCCGCCGACCGCATGCTCACGATTGTGACCGCGGCCTCCAGTGCTCCGGCCGCCCCCAGGCAGTGTCCGAAGAAAGACTTCGTCGACGAAACCGGCATCGGCGAACTTCTGCCGCGAAATGCAGTCTCATAGGCTTTGACTTCGGCAACATCGTTCAACGGTGTTCCGGTGCCGTGGGAATTGACATAGCCGACCACGTCAGGCGCCACACCAGCCATCGCCATGGCCGACGCCATGGACTCAGAGAGACCGCGGCCCTGCTCGTCTGGCGCCGTCGGATGGAAAGCGTCGTTGGTCATCGCCCAACCGCGAAGAACCGCCAGTACCTCGGCCTTGCGCGCTCTCGCATGTTCGAGGGTTTCGAGCACAAAAACGGCAGCGCCTTCGCCCAGGTTCAAGCCGTTCCGGTTTTTGTCGAAGGGACGGCACGGATCGGGATCAAGAGCCCGCAGAGAATTAAAGCCACTCAGCGTGAAAGCGGCGAGAGCATCGCTGCCACCAGCCAGCATCATGGGCGCATCGCCCGCGAGCACCCGGTCAGCCGCGAGCGCAATGGCCATTGCCCCAGACGCGCAGGCCACGCTTACGCCCCAGCACGGCCCGCGAAGCCCGAGCCATGCTCCAACTGTGTCGGCAGGGTGGGAGGACGGGTAGGAAGCGGCGCCGGCAAAGCCGCCGGCACGGTAGTACTGCGCGGGATTGGAAACGATCGCTGGCGTGATCTCGCTGAGCCCGGCGACCGTGGTGGCGATGACTGCACCGCTTTCGAGGAAGTCGCTGCAGTCACGGCTCCCATCCGCGGCGTCCAAGGCGGCAATCACCGCAAGATGATCGGTGCGGGAAAGCCGGAAGCCCGGCCGATCACCCACGTCCGGCAGTTCTGGAATTTCGGCGACCACCGGCGGAGGATTCCATCCCGCGTCGAAAATGGTCAGCGGCTTCAGGCAACTGCGGCAGGCGAGCAGCCCGGACGACAACGCATTCAACCCGCGTCCGAACGGGCTGATCACTCCAATTCCAGTAATGGCCACCGAGTTGGAGCTTCTAGCCATGAGCGACCATGTCCTCATTTTGGGCAGCTGGGGCGGGCTGAATGATGCCTCCGTCGGGCCAGAATTCATAGAAATTGAGCCACTGATCGTCGTAGGCCCGCACGGTGTCCTCGAGAAAACGCGCCGCCTGCGCCAGGCCGGCTCGCAGGTCCTCGTCCCGATTGCCGGTGTGAGGAAGCTGAATGGGCGAGCCCATGATCACGCGATAGCGCAGCCAGCCTTGGCGAACAACGACCCCGGGCACGATAGGGGCACCGGCAACGTAGGCCAGAAAAAAGGGACCGAGCGGGAACGCTGCTGGCGATCCGAAGAACGGCACCTCGGCCTGGAACGGCTGATACACGCGGTCACCCTGGATGGCAACGATTTCATTGGCGCGCAAAGCGTGCAGCAGCTTCAGCGGCGCCATAGCATCGTCGTTCATTTCCACCACGTGGAGCGTGTCGTTCGACATGAGATCACGCAGCATGATCTCGGCAGGCTTTCCCCGCTCCACCACTCGGGCCACATTCACCCTCCGACCGTGAAGTTCCAGCAGCCGCGAGGCGAATTCCCAATTCCCCAGGTGAGCCGTCCACACGATCACCCCGTTGCCCTCGCCTAAGCAACGGTCAATGATCTCCGCGCCGGGGTTTGGCTCAGCCAGCATGGCAAGCAACTCGGGATGGCTGGCCTGAGGAACATAGCAATAGGAAACCATAAAATCGCAGAAGGAGTAGAAAACCCAGTACGCTCTCCACAACAGAGCCAGCTTATTGCTGCCGCAGATCTTCCTCAGGTTGGCGACCAGCGCGCGGCGTTCGCGGCGCAGGAGACAAAAGAAGATCAATGCCGTCACCAGGGCAATGGGGGGCTGCAGAAATTTTGGCACGTGGGGAATGATCGTAAATACGAGCTGGTGCGAAAACGTCGTGTGGTAGCGGTGTTGGTACCAGCGCGTCATTGGAGGTCCGTGGGCATGGGTCGTTGGGGCATGGGTCGTTGGCGTCCACCAGCAAAACTCTGGTGACCTTGAGGTGTGAGTCTATCGACGTGCAACCAGCATCAGGCCTGCTTCGGCTCCTTCACCTTCTCTTCGACCGCGGCCGCGAGGGAGTTGATGTCTTTCCAGGCCGACTGGTCGAACTTGCCGGTCACGAGCTTGATTCCGAAGTGCCTTTCGATCTCGAGGATGAGCTGCAGGATATCGATCGAGTCGATCTCCATCTCGCCGCCGATAAGGGGTTGATCGTCGCGCAAGTCGGCAGCGGTGGAGTCGGTGATCCGCAAACTCTTCACGATCAAGGATTTCAATTGTGCTTTGGTGCTTTCCACGTGGCCCCAGTCCGCCTGTTCGCCATCCCGGCGCGAAACATCGCAGTATAGCACGCTCTGGACGCGGCTTAGCGGGCGAGTCCCAGTTCGGTTGTGAGGTTTAGGAAGACCTTGGACATCCATCCGACGGGATCAAGGAGAACGGTCTTGTGCTCGAGCATGGTGGCGACGGGCTCGCCACGGAAGTATCCGATCTGCCGGTAATGCGCCATGAAGTGCAGCACCCGGAGAAAGAGCTTCCACCGCATCGGCGCGAAGTAGTCGCTCTTGATCACGGGCACGGCGCGGCCACTCTTCACCTCTTCGACAAAATCGGCGTAGTTGTCGGCACCGGAACCACAGACGGTGGAACTGGCCAGCAGGAGGTGACTGTCGCCCCCTCCGACCACAGGTTTCTTGACGTAGCGCGCCAGTTCGAGCACACGGTCGTTCTCTCGCCGACCTCGCATGCCGTTGAATTCCAGTGCGTCGATGGCATGACCGTAGCGACGCAACATGCTCTGTGCTACTGCGCCGCTGTCCCGGTTGCGACCCCACGGAATCAGCGGATGGTTGAACACCACCAGGCAACGCGCTGCCTGGAGGACCTCGAACAGTTCATCCAGGCGCCCCGCAACTGCCGCCGATTGGAGGCCGGCGTGGATTTCGGCGGCACGATCCGCTGGAAGTCCCGTAATCCCAAAGTGAAAGAGGTGTCCCTCAAAACGGAGGGAGAGTTCCTCGCCCAGGGCAATGCGGTGCGCATCCGCTGGACGCCGCTGCCGCAATTCGACGCAGCCGGAGATTTCGTCGTGATCCGTGATCGCAAGTTGAACGTGGTCGAAACCCAGAGCCCCGGCTGCTTCAGTTTCCATGCGCAGCACTTCTTCCGGAGGATACGGAGGGTTGTAGTGAAGATCCTTATAAGTGAGATTGGGAATCCCATTCAGACCAAACGCCCTGCGAACAATGGCGCGGAGAGGCCACATGTACCACCGCCGCATGACACTGTCGAGCGGGGCCATCCTCTCGATGGAATGATTGGAGTGAGTATGCGGGGACACCAGGGTGCGAAATTCCCGCGACGGTTGCGGGCATGGTTTGATCTCGTAGTCTTGGATGGTCCAACAACCGGCGCGCTTCGTCACGGGAGAGAGAACTCTACACTAGCCCACCATCAACCGCAATCACCTGCCCGGTAATGTAACTGGCCGCTTCCGAGCCGAGAAACATAACCAACGGAGCAACTTCTTCCGGTTTACCGAAGCGCGCCAGAGGAATCTCAGCCAGCAGCCGTTGCCCTTCCTTCTCGATCAATCGCTCTGTCATGCGCGTCGGGATCACGCCGGGGCACACGGCATTGACGCGGATATTATAGCGACCCATCTCGCGGGCGAGGGATTTCGTGAAGCCAATAACGCCGGCTTTCGAGGCAGCATAATTGCACTGTCCAGCCTGCCCCCGGATTCCGCTGGGAGAAACAATGTTAGTAATCGCGCCCGCTCCCAGATGCATCATTCCCCGGAGCGCCAGTTGCGAGCACAGGTAAGTGCCCCGGAGGTTGGTGTCGAGCACCGTGTCCCACTGCTCGTCGGACATCAACATGAGCAGCGCGTCTCGGGTAACACCGGCGTTGTTCACCACATATGCGAGCAACCCGAAGCGCTTCTCAACGTCGTTGAACAATGCCTCCGCTTCGTCGCGCCGGGAAACGTCGGCTTGCAGAGCAGCCGCCTCGCCTCCGGCAGCAACGATTCGGTCCACGCACTGCGACGCTCCCTGCTCGTTTTCCCGGTAGTTGACAACAACCCGGTATCCGGCTGCCCCCAGGGCCAACGCAATGGCCGCGCCAATGCCTCCTGATGCGCCCGTAACCAGTGCATTCTTCTTTGTCATGGCGACTCAGTGCAATGGCTTGAAGATCATGATGAAGCCCGCCCAGCGGGAATTGTATCGTGGGATGTTCCCAGCCAGCGCGTAAGTCACGGTGGTTTGCAGATATGTGCCCCAGGGCCCGGCTGTGCTGGCGTCGAATTCCACACCGTCGAACTTTCTAAAACTCAAAGACTCGGCAGTATTTCTCGCTCGCGCGTAGCTGTAAGAGCCTTCGAACTTGATGACTTCCGCCACGTTAAATCCGTAATACGCACTGGCAACGGCAACCGCGTCGAATGAGTCGGTGCCGCCAGGAATCCCGCGGATACGCGGCTGGGAGAAAAGCGCGGGCCAATAGCGAGAGAGCCGGTCAAGTGTATTCCCGCCATAGTAAGAAAGGTCGACACCGCCCCGCGTGAACTTGCCAAAGTAAAGGTTCTTATCGAAATCGCCATAGTAGCGCGTATAACGGGAGAACGCGCGTTCCATATTTGCGGGAATCGGAAGAGGCTGAGCTGTCGGATCCCCCGGAAATCCGTATGTCCTCCAACTCGGCCGCCAGCCTTCCTCGGCCTCGCCGGATAAGGAGTACCCGTGGCGGGCGTATTTCAGTTCGACGCTGGGAAGAAGGGTTACACCGCTCCGCGGCAGGATAAATGTGTTATCCGTATCGCTCGTCTTGCGAAAGTAATCGTAAAGAAGATACGAGGAAGCCGTAAGGCTAAGGGCGGTTGTGGCCTGCCATGTAGCCCGTAAGCCGACGCTTTCTTGCCAGTTCCAAAACTCCTGGTTTTTCGCTTCGGTGTTGCCAAACGACGGACACGTGGTTGTGGTTGTGGTCCCGCTGGTTGTACTTCCGCAAAAAACGCGGTTTTCCCCCGGCAATCCGGACACGGCCAGGTCAAACCCCAGCCGGAACTTGCGTCCGTACTGATGCGATAGATCAGCCGCCAGAAACGGTCCGGCGAAGAAAATCGAGAGTTGTGAACCGGTGTTGTGATAGTTGAAATCCACGAGACTAAACCCGGCTATGGGAATCGGGAAATTGTAAGTACCTTGGTAGAAAGCTCCCCCGACAATCGACTTTACTCGCTTGTCATTGGTCACTTGCTCGACGCGCTGATCCCCTTCCTTCTTCAGGACGCGCAGGCCGGCCGCGGTCTCGCGATACATGGGCAGATCGGAGGATCGGGCAGTCCCGAGTTGTACGTCAAAGTCGGAAACGTTGATCAGGTAATCCGAGAATTTATAGGTCTTTTCCAGAATGAAATCGCGATCGGCGGCATTCAGAGTCTGCTGGGCGTAGATTGAAGTCAGTAAGTTGAACTGATTTCCTTTTCCGTCGGACACAAGTTCATACGTTTGGGTCTCGACGTTGGCGACGACGTTGCTCTTAGCCCCACGCTGGGTCAGATACATTTTCACTTGCCGGAAAGTCGTGCCGTCAATCCAGATCTTCCCGCTGAAAAGAGTCTCGGTCTGCTCCCGCGGCTCAACCCCCACGACAAAGGTGTAACTGCCGTTGACCTGCTCCGTACCGAGGAGCTTGTAGGAGTACTTTTCGTTGAGCGTCAGTTCCAGCGGCTGGGTCATCACTTTCTCTGGCTCCAACTGTGGCAACGGAAACTCAAACTTGTGCTTGAGCTTTACACCGTCAATGTAGAAGCCGGTCTGCGACCATTCCAGGAGACCAGTGCGACGGTTGGAGTACTGCTTCATCGGCATTGAAATATCGAAGCCGGGGCCGAAGTTCGTGGCGTCGAAGTGCAACGTCATGAAGCAGGTGCTGATGTAGTTATCTAATTTCTGCCGTTGTGACTCGCGGTACTGCTGCCAGCGAGCGACTATTTCTTCGACTGTCAGGTCCGCCCGCGCCGTTACATTGACCGTGGAGAAGGCTTTCTCCTCCGCCCCGGCGAGCTGGTGAATGAAGATCAGCGCGTATTCGGAATCGCAGGCGCAGCTTTGCGTGATGCGTTTCCCCTCCGTTTTCACATCGCCCGGATGGAGCTTGCTGCCAGTAACTGGGTCGTACCATTGAATGTCGAATTGCCCCGCAGGCCCGGCGATGGTAATCGTCTTGGGGCTGGCGCTGGCCCCATTCACGTGGACAACGACGCCCAGGTCGGGCGAGTGGCTGTCGGTAAACCACTTGGGTTCGCCGGTCGCGCTGCCTTCAAGGGTCGCTTTAAACGGCGCCGTGGCGGAAGGCATGGGATTGAAATCAGGAGTGATGAGCCGCGCCAATGAGTTGTTGGCAGTGCAGACGCCGCTCAGGGTTTCGACGTCCCGCGGCTCGACCCATAATAGATTGACCGAGGTGCCACTGGTGGCGAGCGCTGCGTTCACGTACGCCGCGCCCGCTTGTTCCGGGCTGGCGGATGGACCGGTCTCCAATTTCAGGACGATTGGCTTGTTCAGCGCGTTATCAGCAACCCAGGCGGAATCGGTTTGCCAACTCGATCCAAACACGGTGCCCAGCCAGTCGGAGTAGAAGGCCAGCCGCTTGATCAGATCTCCATGCTGCGGGATAAAGCCGCCGGGAAACATGAACGCGATTTGCAGGTCGGGTCTGCTCCCTTTTGCTTGCACCGCGATGTTCAGCAGAGCAAAGGAGAATTGTTCGGGCGCCACCATGGGTTCTTCGACCTCAACCACCAACCCGCGCACTTTGGCATTGGACAAAGGCAGACGGCCGAGAAACTCGGTGACGCGGGCAGTGAGAGCTTTCTCCGACTCCTGGCCGGTAAGACTACCGGCACGAACCTGCAGCCGAAGGTATACTTCGCTGCCCTCGGGTAACGCTTCCAGAATCTTGGCCTGCTTGTCGCTTCCCTGGCCTGCATCGGTATCGCCCGCCAAACTCAACTGCCCGGGAGGAAGGAGTACCACATTATCCTTGGTTCCGCACTTTTCGGTGGCGTGGATTAGCTGGCCGGGGTCGGAGCCAGCGGGCATGCTGTACCCATATTTAGGCAGTGCGGATGCGCCCGCAATTGGCGGCGCCGCGAGTACCAGGAGAAGAACGTAGGAAATAAGCCCCGGGGCCTTCATAACAAGAACACACCTCAATCTCGGCGCTCCACTATCCATCGGGAGGGCACCACCAGCAGAGTGCCGGGCCGCTCTAGTTGGGTAGCGCTCATGCCTGGGTCGCCAGGCTTCCGGCCAGGCGGTCCCGCATTTGCAAGCGCGTCGTCTCTTCTTCGACGCGAAATCTGGGTCCCGCGTTGTAACAACAGAAGGGTAGCACTTCGTTGTCGGTGGTCACGTACTGAATGATGCAGCGCCGCAGCCGCCTGAAGTTGTAGCTGCGTGAATCCATGAAGTGCATGCCGGCGACGAACATCCCGTTGAAGCCCCGGCGAAACCATCCTGGGCCCCGCCCAACAGACTTGTCCTCCCAGTTGTCCAGACTGCGAAGCAGGCGTTGAAATGTGAGTTCCCTGGGAGCCTTCTTCCGGTCGAAGCACTTCACAAACCGGCGCAACTCCTGGAGCCTTGAGACCTGCTGACGCAGAACGCCTTGGGTCTCTCTGGCAGGGAGATCGTGAATCCCTCGGAAAAACCGGTCCAGATCAAAAAAATGAGTCAGGCAGTGCGGCTTGTTGTCGTCGTCGACATAAAAGAAGGTTCCGAGTGAGCAATGGGCGTCACAACACGGGTTAGTCTCCTGGTCGTGACGAAGCCGGCCCATTGCGCGGGTGATGGTCGAAACCGCATTCAGGGGGAACCAGTCGTCTGGGAAACGCGTCAGGCCAGTCTGCGCGCCGAATTCGGTTGCCATGGTGGCGAGGTTGAACGACTCGGTCTGGTCCGGGAGGTCGATGCGTCCAACCAGAGCCGCGGGCTGGATGCTGATGCCGGTAATGTGTTTGCTGTGCTGGAGCGCGAACCGGAAGATGGGGCCGATCTGGTCAACATTCACCGATGACGCAATTACCGGCACCAGCACGATGCGCATGTTGCTCTTGGCGATGTTCTCGACGATCTTTATCTTCTTGTCGAGAAGTCGCTGCCCGCGCAACTTCAGGTACACGTCGTCGCTCATCCCGTCGAACTGAAGGTACAGGGTGTGCAGACCCGCGTCTTCGCACAGGCGGACGTAATCATAGTCGGCAAAGCGGCTCCCGTTGGTGGCGACCTGGATATGCTTGAAACCAAGGTCGCGGGCCTTGCGCACGATCTCGGGAAACTGCGGGTGCAACGTCGGCTCACCGCCGGAGAATTGGATATTCCGGCATGGGGTAGGTCGGTCCAGCAGCGACTGGAGCATCTTGCTGATCTGTTCAAGATCAAGGGAGTACTGGTCGCCTTCGTTAACTTCCGCGAAACAAACTGGACACTTATAGTTGCAGCGATTCGTGATGTCCATTACCGCGAGAGTTGGACCATTGACACTCAGAAAATCGCCCTGGCCCTGCGTTCCCTCGCACGATACCGACTTGGGAGCCTCTGCGGACGAAGGAAAGATGCGTTGGTTCCACTGGTCCAGCTTGCGGTAAAAAGCAGCGTCGGAAAAAATCAGGGCTTGCAGGTCGGGATGCCTGCTGCAATCGGGACGTTGATAAACCTTGCCATCGCGTTCGAAAATGACGGCATTTACATTCTCGCCGCACGTTGGGCAAAGGGAACGGACCTGATCGAGAAGGGTACTGCTGTCGGGATGCATTCTCTCTTAATTAAACGATTAGGCGGACAACCATAATACTACAGACGCCCAACAGACTCGCCAAGTTCGAGAACCTAGGCCCGCGCAGAAACCGCACCGCTCCCGGCCCTAGCAGATTAAACAAACGCCAGCCGTTAAGTGCAAACCGCATGAGTTTAAGCCCTCACAGGTGGTCACTGCTCGCCGCTTTGTTAGCGATGCGCAGGTCCCCACCCACGCCCGGATGCAGTCTCAACACCAGGACGATGGCTGGCACGATCCACACAGCAGCTGCCAGTGCCAGCGCCACGCCGATCGACGTCACCAGCCCCATCTCGGCCAGCGGTTCGAAACTCGACACCAGCAATGCTCCGAAGCCGATCAGCGTAGTCAGACTCGATTGAATCAGTGCTGGTCCAGAGGCCTTCGCGATATCGAGGATCGAAGCCCGGTCGCCTTCCAGGTAACGCTTCACTAAGTGGATGCCGTTGTCGATTCCGATGCCAACGATCAGCGGGAGCGCCGTGATGGCCATGAAGCTGAAGCGGTGCCGGACCAGCACCAAAAGCCCGAATGTAACCACGATGGCGAAGACGATTGGCACCAGAACCAGCAGCGACACTCGGACACTGCGGAAACAAAGAAACACGATCAGCACGATTCCGACCGAGGTAAGCAACATCGCTCGGCTGCTGTCGCTGCGAACCTGCGCCTGCAGGTCGCGGTTAATCTTGTTGAAAGAGAATTGTGTGAAGAGACCGAATTGCTGCTCCCAGGACTGCAGCGTCGATTCCGGGATCACGTCAGTCACGTCCGGGTCCTTCGGGTAGAAGGCGATGGCAGCTATGCACTGGTCGCCGCCGATCTTTCGGATGCTGTTGTCGAGCATTCCCTGGGGCAGGAATTCACTCACCTTTTCGAGATCCAAAGGCGGTGCTCCCTTTTCCCCCAGTTCGCGTAGCCGCTCGATGGCAGGCTTGAAGGGCTCGATGCGAAAACCGCTGGCCCGCAGCGAATCCTCAAGCACCTGGGCCGCATGGACAGCGTGAATCTCTTTAAGTCCTTGCTCGCGGAGGCGCTGAGTCTCAACTGACGGCAGGATGCTGGATGGCGTGAAAACTGATTTGACCGCACTCTCGCTCTGCAGCGCGGAAGTGAGCTCCTCGGTCCTGCGCAGCACCTCTTCTTCCCCTCCCTGCACCAGGAAAACCTCCGGGCTGCCCTCGATGCCGAACTTCTCCCCCAGCCGTTTCTGTCCAGCGATGGCGGGGTTATCTTCACCGAGGGTTATTTCTATTTTCCGGTTCATCCTCACGAAGGGGAGCGCGGCCAGTGCAAGAAAAAACACCACCGCAGCAGCAAGAAAAAACATGCGCGCGTGACGGCCCACAAAATCGACGGTGGAGCGAGCGATGGCGGGCAGGAATCGGAATGTAACTTTTTCCGGGGCGCTGGGCTTTGCCACTTTCCACCAAGCGCGCATCAGAGCAGGCACCGTGAAGATCGTGTGTACGAGAAGCATCATCAGCCCCACCGTGAGCACGAAGCCAAACTCCGCCAGCGCTTTGAACCGCGAAGTGGCCAACGCGGCCATAGCCGTTCCCATGGTCAGGATGCAGTAGAGAATGCTGTTGCCGGTCGTGCTGTAAGTGCGCTGCATGGCTTCATCCAGCGTCCCGCCCTTTGCCCACTCCTGCGGCATGCGGTTGAAGAAGTGAACGATCTGGTCGTCGCCCAGTCCGGCAAGGATTGCGATGAACGATAGGCTGATCAGGTTCACTTCACCGGGGTAGTAGCTGGCGATACCCGTGGTCCACAGGATTCCCAGACCGGTCGGCAATAACGACAACAGCAGTAGCGGAATCCGTGGGTAGACCAGCAGGCAAAGCGTCAAATTGCCGATGATCGAAACCAAGGAAACGAGCTGGATGTTCTTCTGGATGAAGTTGTGGTCTTCCTCGGCGTACACGTAGGGACCGGCCAGAGTCGCTGTGAGCGGGAGACCTTTGAACTCTTCCGCGTTGCGCAAGTTACGTATGTCTTCGCGGTACCATTGCAGAACCTTCTGCGCGAACTGGTAATTCCCGGCGGGCAGTTTGGGCTCGGCAATCACCAGCAAGGCTTTGTGGTCTTTGCTGAAGAAGTGGTTGCCGCTTCCCCATGCCAGGTCGAAGCTGGCGTACTCGCTGAAACCTCCTCCACCCTTGGCGGCAACCTCGGTCAGCCCCAGGGGATCGGCCACGAAATAGCTGGCGCCGAACGAAGAAAAAGGAGTGACCAGCCCGGCACTGGAGCGTTGAATGGTCGCCCGAATCTGCTTATCGTCAAGCCGTCGCTTGATTTCCGCCCACTGTTCGGGTTGCGCGTAGGCGGGGAAATTCCAGGCAAAAAGATGCACCATCCCGATCAGTTCTTCTTCCTTCAAACTGCAGCGCGCAACCTTGAACAGGCCGCTCTGGTTCATGTCGGCAACGAGCCGTTCGGCCATTGCTTCCATCTGCTCGGGTGTCTCGTCGCTGAGCGATGGGGCTTCGATCAACGCGAAAAACTGGTTGCCGTACCCCAGCTTCTCAGTAAACTCATTGACCACTCGCCACTGCGGGTCGCGATTGCCGACGAGGTCGGTCAGATCGGTACCCAATCGCAGATGCCGCGCGTTCGAGTAGAGCAGACCAGTCAGGACGGCGACCGCGGCGATAACCAGCCAGGTGTGCTGGATGACCAGCCAGCTGACGAATTTTGTGATCCTGGAAGTCATCGTTTGCTCACCGCCGCTCATTCACCGGCGTTCGTTCACCACCGCTTAGGGTTTTACCGCAATGAATAGCAGATGCGCCAGCGGCAGCCGATTGCGAAACCGCCGCTGAGCGACCTGCAGGCCGGCCTTCTCAAGGTTGGCCCTGTACTCCTCCGCAGAGAGCACAACCGGTTTCGTCTGCGCGCCCGTCAGAAGGAAGATCAACCGGTCGAAGGCAACGCTCAATCGTGAGAGGACTCCCGGTCCGCGATCTGGAACTCTGAACATCAGCTTCCCGCCTGGGGCCAGAGCGGAAGAGCAGCGTTGGAGCAGCGCGAGTTGCTCCGGCCCGGTCAGATACTGGAGAACGTCGAAGATGACGATCAGTCCGGCCTGCGGAAATTCGAAATTGCGTACATCGCCGACCGCGACTTCAGCGTTCATGCCGCCAAATGCCTTGCTGGCGGCGGCGATCCGGCGTGCATCCAGGTCGCACCCGATCAGGCGCCGCTCGCGATCACGGAACGCGGCAAATCCGAGCGCGATGCCGTAGCCGCATCCCAGATCCACTACCGGCCCGGAACCCAGCTCTTCGGTGGAGAGAATATCGAAGATCCGGTCAAGGCGTAACTTCCATCTCACAAATCCACGATCGAAGGAAGAGGAGCCCGTGAAGAGAGAATTCACAAACTTTGCGCGCTCACGTCGCGGTGTCCGGCGAGCTGATCGCATCCGGAACAGCAGAAAAGCAGCACCGGCCCCGACTGCACCGAGGAGCACACCCATCACCACGCTGCCAATCAGCCAAGCCACACTCCCCATCAGCCAACCCCCGAGTTGTGGCTTGAGATCCGACAGATGGCCAGTGAAAGGAAAGCGCACAAACCTGCCGGTCAGGATGAAGTGCCCGAGATCAAAGGCGGAAACAACCAGGAACGGTTGCAGAAACGGATTGTTCACGAATGTCGCAGCCACCGCGAGCGGTTTGTTCAACTTGAGCAGCGCTGCCAGACCGATAATGGCCACCGTCTGAAGGCCGTAGATCGGCACGTTCGCGATGAAGACGCCCCAGAACACTGCGGCAGCGGCATGCCGGGGATCAAGGTGTTCGGTGAGCAGCGTAGCCGCGAGTTGCCGCAGAGGTTGGAACCAACGGCTAGTCTTCAGGCTTGACATTGCGGTCTTCGGCAGAAACCACGGACAATTCCCCTCTGGCCACGATCTCGTCGCCGGCATGAACAATCCCCTCAATGTACGCCATCGCGCCAGCTTCCGTCAGCTTCCGGGTTTCGATGCGAAGTTTCGAGCCCGGCGCCACCCGCTTGAGGAACTTGAACCGGTTGACAGCGGCGAGCACCGGAATGCCCTCGGATTTGCCCAGGCCCGCCATCATCACACCTGCGGTCTGCGCTACCGCTTCGATGAGAAGTACGCCGGGAACGATCGGCTCGCCCGGAAAATGGCCGGCAAAGAAGGGCTCGGCCGGATCGATGAACTTCAGGGCAACACAGCGCACGCCGGGCTTCAGCTCCGCGATCTCATCGATCCACAGGAATGGAGGGCGATGAGGAATCAGGCGTTCGATCTGGCTTCGGTCCATCATTTCGGCTTGTACACGCTGAATATTTCGTCGTTGATCTTCGGGTTTACTTCGGTGATTTGAATTTCGAACACGCTGTTCACACCGCTCTTGCCGTCCACTTCGAGAGTATGCAGCAGGAACGTGTCTTTGAGCAGCTTGACGATAACGTAGTTCACCCTGCTGGCGAAACGCCCTGATCGCGGGACCAGCTTCATCTCGTAAACCTTGCTGTCCTCGTGGATAGTGATGGCGAAGTTGCGTTTCAGGTTCTGGATCGAATTGGCCTGGCTGAAGTAAGCCTGCGTTCGGCGGACGTGCTGTCCCACCTGGAACGCCTCGGTGGTGGTCTTGTCCCCGTGGCCAGTCGTCACGTTCAGGTAGTCCTCGTTGAAGCGAAGACGAATCGGATCCGCCCCCGTGTATTCGAGAGAGAAGCGAGTCATGCCCGCGGCACAGAACTTACCATGAAAGATCAGCGGCCGGGCCAGCAGGGTTGACGTCCGGGTTTCCGTAATCGTGCCGCAAGCCGAGGTGTACTTCTTCTGCGCAGCCTGGACTCCGTTCCAGACCTGTGTCAGCAACGCGTCATCCTGGCCCCACGCCAAGCCGGGAAGAAGCAGCGCAATCGCCAGCAGAATCTTGCCCACGGAGTCCTCACATGCCCAGGAAGCGGAACGCCAACGACCAGAAACAGATTCGCACCGTGTCGCGCACTGGCTTCATCTTGGACCGCGCCTGGCCGTGGTCGTAAACCGTGTGCACAGGGACGTGTACGATGGAACCGCCCGCCTGCGCGACTTTAATCAGGATCTCCATTTCGAGCTCGTACTTTCTTCCCCGGAGCTTCAGGCGGCGAAGCGCGTCCAGCCGAGCCAGACGAAAACCGCACTGGCTGTCTTTGATTTCCTGGCCGACCATCCACGAAGCGAGCTTGCTGCCCACTGTGTTCGAGTAGTAGCGCGGCCGCGGCATCCGCTCGCGATCGAAGGATCTGGTCCCGATCACCAGGTCTGCCCCAGTCTCCTCGGCTGCGCGGATCAACGAAGGGATGTCCTCCGAATCGTGCTGGCCGTCTCCGTCAAAGAACAGTGCGTGGGTAAATTCTCGCTCAATGGCATAGGCAATGCCCATGCGCAATGCCGACGCTTTCCCCGAGTTCGTTTCTGAGCGCAGGCAGATCGCTCCTGCAGACCGGGCGATCTCGGCGGTTCCGTCGCGCGACCCATCGTCGATCAGAACCACCACGTGCACGTGTTTTGTCGCGCCCCGGACCACTTCATCAATATGGGCGGCCTCATTGAAAGCGGGGATCAGCGCGCAAACTCTCATCAGCGATGCTAGGCGGGAACAGCCGCCGGCTGAAGCGCTCCGACGGGCACGAACTCAAATCCTCGCCCCTTCAATTCGTCAATCAGCCGGGGAAGAACGTCCAGCATTAGCCCTGCTCCGGCACTGGCGTTGTCGTGCAGCAGGATAATGTCGCCCGGCGCCACCCGCTTGAGGATCCGCTTCAGGATGACCTCTGGCTGCGCGACAAGTGTATCAAACGAGCGGATGGTCCAAGAGATGTACTCCAGCTTGGCTTGCTCCAAGTACCAGTTGAGAAGCGGATGCCGCAATCCGACCGGGGAGCGAAAGTATCGCGGTCGTTGCCCGCATATTTTTTCGATGGCTTCCTGCCCTTTCTCAATTTCCCGGCGCAAGCGCCACGGGGTGAGAAAGCAGAAAAGAATGGGGTGGGAATAAGTGTGGTTCGCAATGAGATGCCCATCGGCGGCGACCCCATGGAGAAGCTCGGGAAACCGCTCGGCCTCTCTCCCGATGACGAAGAATGTGGCCTGAACATTCGCCTTCCGGAGAATCTCCAGCAGTTCGGAGGTGTGCGCCGGGCTTGGTCCGTCATCGAAAGTCAGGGAGACGCAGCGTCTGCCGTTGCACTCCACCCGCGAGCGATTGGTCACGAGCCACTGGCTGCGCGGGTGGAACAGGAGATACAGCATGACGAAAGTGCCTGCGGCATACCACGCGACAAAAAGGAGAAACCGGGAGAGACTCCAAGGGAAAAGGAGCAGCAACGCGGCGTGGGTCAGCAGAAACAAACCCACGAAGCCCACAGCGCGGATCACGCTAGCCACTCGCAATTGGATGGACGATGACACCGCCAAGTCACTGCCGCCCAGCCTCCCGCGGGAAGCGGGGCTTTTCCTTTCCAAGGCTTCGCCGTCACCAGCATACAACACCGCCTGCGCTCATGATCTTCCTCAACCTTAAAGGAAGCCGTGGCGCGCCGTGGGCGGCCTTGATTCTCAACCCCCGGCTAACCTGGTCACGGACCGAGCTCGGAAGCAAAGGAAAAGACCACCGGGGCTTAAAGCCCCGGCGGCCGAGAGGAAAGCAGAGAGGCGGATGCAGCCCGCACCTCGTCCGCAGCGGGTTTCTACGTGGTGCCGGTCCCGCTCAAATCAACCGTCTGCGGGCTGTCTCCCGCATTGTCGGTCAGGATCAACGTACCGGCGAATGCCCCTGTTCCCTTCGGAGCGAATTCGACCGAGATCGTACAGGTCAATCCGGCCGCAAGCGAGCTCCCGCAGGTGTTGGCCGAGATAAGGAAAGGACCAGTAATGGCGACATTGCTGATCGTCAATGTCGCATTGCCGTAGTTTTCCACCGTTACCGTCAGCGCCGTGCTGGTGGTGTTCTGCTTTTGGCTGGGGAACGCCAGTGCGGACGGGGAGATATCTACCGCGGCCTCCGCGCCGTTCCCCGTGATCGGCACCAATTGCGGCGAATTGGCGGCGTTGTCCGTGATCGTGACCGTCGCCGTCTGATCCTCGAAGGTGGACGGCGTAAAGTTCACCATGATGGCGCACGTCAAACCGACGACGATGCTGCCGCTGCAGGTATTGGTCTGCGAGAAATCCGTCGGCACGGTAGCGCCGGTGATCGCGACGTTGGTGATGTTCAATGCCGCGGCGCCGGTATTCTTCACCGTTACCTGCTTTTGACTCAACGTATTCAGCGCCACATTTGGAAACGCCAGGCTGGTGGGTGTCAGCGTTACAGCCGGCAACGCGCCGACCTTGCCCGTACCGGTGAGGTTCGCAGATTGCGGACTTCCGGATGCGCTATCGGTCACCGTAACGGTTGCGGTACGGGTTCCGACTGCCTTGGGCGTGAAGGTTACCGCAATATTGCAGCTGAAGCCGGCAGCCAGGGTGGCAGGGCAGTTGTTGGTTTGCGCGAAGTCGCCGGGGTCCGCGCCCGCTATGGTGATGTTCGTGATGGTGAGACTCGACGTGCCGTTGTTGGTGAGATTGATGTTTTGCGCGGCACTGGTTGTACCTTCCGCCTGGGTTGCAAACGTCAGACTTGGCGGGGTGAAGTAGACCTCTGGCACGGCAGAGCTGATTCCTGTACCGGAGATAGAGACCTTGCGAGGACTGCCCGGGTCAGAGTCCGTAATCGTCAGGGTTGCGCTGCGCGTTCCCGCGGCAGACGGAGTGAACGTGATTCTGAAGGTGCAGTAGGACAGCGTGCCAATCTGGCCGCCAGGACTGCAACTGCTGCCGCTGGTGGAAAAGTCCGCTGCATTGGTGCCGCTTAGCGCAAAACTGCTGATGGTGACCGGTGTGTTTCCCTGGTTGTAGTAATAAACAATTTGAACGGGACTCGGGGTGCTCACGCTTTGCGCGTCGAAGACCACCGTCGTTTGCGAAAGCAGAACGTCCGAACTAGTCGTGATGCCCGTGCCCGACAGGGCCACCTTCTGGGGGGAGCCGGTGGCGTTATCGGTGATGGTTACGGTGCCCGCTATCGTTTTCGTGCCGGTCAGACCGGTTGGCGTGAAGGTCACGCCAATGGTGCAGGAACTACCCGGCCCAAGCTGGCCGGTGCAGTTGTTGGCCAGAGCATAGTTGGTCGTGATGGTGACATTGGTGAAGGTAACGGTGTAGTTGCCCGTATTGGTAACGGTGATGTTTTGCTGTGCGCTCGTAGTTCCGGTTACCTGAGGCCCGAAAACCAGGGTGGTAGGCGTAACCGTCACCAGCTTGGTTTCTGCGACTCCGGTTCCGGAGAGATTGATCACAGTGGGGCTGCCGGGTGCGCTGTCCGTAACTGTGAGTGTGGCCGTGCGAGATCCTGCTGCCAACGGGGTAAAGTACACGTACACTTGGCAAGTGTTGTTGAGCGGCCCTTGCTGCAGCGCGCCGGGGTTCGGGCAACCATTGCTGAGGGTAAAGTCACCCTTGTCGGTGCCGCCGAGCACAAAAGAGTCGATCGTCACCGGCGACGTGCCCGTGTTGGTCAGCACGGCGTACGGATTGACGCTGCTTTGCGTGGCGATCACCTGCGGCGGGAAGGCGATGGCGGCGGGACCGATTTCCAGTGCCTGCGTCGAGGCTACTCCCGTGCCCGTAAGCGTGATCGCCGCGGGGCTGCCAGCAGCGCCGCTATACGTAATTGTGACCGTCGCCGAGCGCGCTCCCGTTTTGGTTGGCGTGAAGCCTACACTGATGCTGCAACTCGAAGATGCGTTTAACGTGGTCGGACATGAGTTCACTGAGAAATCGCCCGGATTGGCTCCGCCCAGCGCCACGCTGGAAATGGTGATGGGCGAGTTTCCGGTGTTTTCGAAGGTTGCCGATTGGTTCTGGCTGGAGAAACCGACAGTCTCGCTCGGGAACTGCAGCACACTCTGAAGCAGCAGCACCGAAGAGGAGGCGGCGACGCCAAAGCCAGCCAGGGTCACGCTCTGGGTTCCGGCGCTGTCGGTAATGGTGACCGCGGCCGTGCGTTCACCGGTTGCCGCGGGTTTAAATGCGACATTGAAACTGCATTGAGACGAAGCAGCCAGCGTCGTAGTGCAGTTATTGCTGCTGATCGTGAATTCGCTCGCATTGGCGCCGGACGTGGCGATGGCGATGCCCGTGACCGTCGCTCCCGAGTTGTTGATCACCTGCACAGACTGAGTGCTGCTGGCGGTAGATACCACCTGGCTGCTGAAGGCGTACCCAGCCGGCGATACCTGCATCGCGGCCAGCGTGCTGGCGCCACTGCCGGTGACGGTTATGTTTTGAGGACTGCCCGCGGCATTGCTGGTAATTGTGAACGTCGCGTTGTCCGCGGTTGTTACCGTGGGGGTGAAATAGACGTACAGTTGGCAGGAGGTATTGGGCTGTATCGGAGTGCCAACACATCCGCTCACCACATAGTCGGTGTTGCTTGAAGTGATTTTGGAGACAGTAATGGCAGCGGTTCCAGTGTTGATGAGCCAGGGGTACTGCACCGGGCCCTGGACACCCTTCTGCTGCGCCTGAAAGGTCATGGTAGGTGGATCCAACGTCAGCGCGTAAGTAGCTGCCACACCTGTTCCGGTGAGGGTCGCCGTCTGCGTGCCGGCACCATTCTTGAAGCTTAGCGTGGCGGTGCGAGCTCCGGTAGCCGTAGGAGTAAAGTTGACCTGTACATAGCAACTCCTGCCAGGAGTCACGATATTACCGGCACAGTTCCCGAAGGAAATCTGGAAATCACCAGCGTTGGCGCCGGTGATGGAGACATTGGAAGCGTCGAAAGGCACGTTGCCGATGTTGTCCAGATTCACCGTAAGCGGGGCTGGGTAGGGGGAAGTGGTCCCGTTCGCCTGCGGACCGAAGTCGATGGTATCAGGCGTCGCAATCGCCAGGGGTGCTGCGGTGAGACCGTTTCCAGTCAGAGTGACGCTGTGCGGGCTCCCGGTGGCGGCATCCTCGAAGACAAGTGTGCCATTCCGCGCTCCGGTGCCGGTCGGGTCAAACTCCACGTTCGTGGTGCAATAGGATCCCACTCTCAGGGCGGTCACGCAACCAGTCGAATTGATGCGGAAATCACCGGTGGTGGAAACCCGCTCGATGCTGACGGGAGCGTCACCGGTATTGGTGGTCTGGACGGGAAAGTTGCCGCTCGTGGCACCCACGGCCAGGTCGGCAAACGTCACCTTCGTGGGGTTGAACGACAGCGTAAAAGTTGGGGCCACGCCGGTGCCAGTCAGGGTGAAGCTGTGAGTGCCCACCGTGGTGCTGTCCGCCAGGTTTACGGTCGCAGGCCGCGTTCCGGCTGCGGCTGGATCGAAGCTCACGTACATGTAACAGACTCCTCCAGGATAGAGGGTCGTTACGCAGCCGCTCATGGTGTAGTCCGCACTCGCCGTCCCAGTGATTGAGGTGCCAAAGATGGTCACCGCAACGTTGCTCGTATTTGTAACGATCACGTTCTGGGCGGGACTTTTGATACCGATAGTCTGCGGATTGAACACCAGACCAGTCGCACTCAGGGTCAGCGCCGGAGCGCCGACCACCCCGTTACCAGACATGGTCACGTAGGTGGTGGGGACCAAGCTACTGGTGTTGCTGCTCACATACAGGTATGCGCTGAACGGCCCATTCTCCGTGGGTAGAAACGCAATATTCACGGTACAAGTTTTGTTCTGCGCCAGCGAACCCGGACAGTTATTCGTCTGGGCGAAGCTGGCGCCGCCGAAGGAAAATGGCGGATTGTTCAGCGTCAGGCTGGTAGAGGCACTATTGCCGACCGTAACCGTCTGGTAGGGACTGGCCGTGTCCACCGTCTGGTTCGCAAAAGTCAAACTGGTAGGAGACAGGGTCAGGTAGGGGGTATTCACGCCCGTTCCCGTCAGGGTCACCACGTTCGGGCTGTTATTCCCGCCCTGCACAATGGTGAGGGTTCCGGGGCGGGATGCGGCCGTGGTTGGAGTGAAGGTGACGGAGATGGTGCATTCGCTGCCCCCGGCCAAACTGGCGCCGCAGGTGTTCGTCTCTGAGTAGTCACTCGGAGACGGCGTGATGCTGGTGATCGGCATGGCATTGCTGCCCATGTTGCGCAGGGTAACGGTGGTAGCAGGCGATGAAGTGCTGGCCACGCCCACCGGTTGCTGCGTCGAGAAGGCCAGAGTAGCGGGATACACTACCGCCGTAGCCGCTGCGGTTGCTCCGATTCTTAACGCGAAAGTGTTGCGGTATGGAGTCGCCGTGAGCGTGACCGGGAAGTCCTGCGAACTGGTTTGGCCGATGACAAAGGCATCGCCCGAGGCGTTCGCCGCGATGGCCGGGGAGTGCGCCGTGTATTGACTGCTCTCGCCGCTTGAGCCGCCGACGTAAGTCGAATAGACGGCCGCCGACCCCGTGCCATTCAATTCGGTGACAAAAGCGTTATCGCCTTGTGAACCATTTACCCAGGTGGCATTGTAGCCCTGAATGGCGAGGGTCACCGGAAGGTCGTTCTCTGCCGTGTATCCCGTGACGAACGCACTACAGGCGGAAACGCATCCCGGCTCAATCGCGATGTCGGTTGGGGTCGTGCTTTCCATAGCGCCGTTCAGGAAGGTCGAATACACCAGTGCACTTCCGGCGGCATTCAGCTCGCTGGCAAAACTTCCAGGGTAATCCACCTGGTAAGCCCCGGTGGTGGTGGGGAAGTCTTCTATGGCAGTCGTTCCTGTCACGTAGGCGTCACCAGATCCATCGACGGCAATTCCATTCGCCGTTCCAACCCCGAGATAGGAGGAATAGACCGGCGCTGTCGCGGTTGGGTTTATCTTGGTAACATAAACGCCGCCTGAGCCCACTCCTTCTCCGTCATAGGCAAAGGCACCCGCCGTGGTGGGAAAATCGCTATAGCCATTTCCCGTGACGTAAGCGTTGCCAGAGCCATCTACAGCGATGGCATTTTCGGTGCACCCGTATGTGGGTCCGCTCAGATAAGTGGAGTAAACCAGTGAGGCAGCGCCGGACTTTGTGGGATCAATCTTGGTCACGAAGGCGATCTGCTGACCGTTGGGGTTCTTCGTCTGAAAAACTCCTGGCGTCGTGGGAAAGGTAGTGGAGTCGGTGGTGCCAGTCACATAGATCTTGTTGGTTGAGTCGAGGGCCACTCCATTTGCCTGATCCGGGGAACTGGTTGTTCCCGCCAGGTAGGTGGCATACGTCAGCGCGGTTCCAGTCGCGTTCAAGACGGCGACAAACGCGTGGTTTCCACTGGTAACGGAGCCCAGAAATGCATTTGCGGTAGTGGGGAAATCGACGCCCGCGTACCCCACAATGACAGCGTTGCCTGCCGAGTCGACTCGTATGTCCTCAGCCGTAGCGTTATAAGACGGCGTAGCTGTGAGGACGGCGCGGTAAACCAGGGTTTTGCCGTCAGAACTGATCTTCTCCACTGCCAGCACGCCGCTGCTTCGCCCCGCTAAATAAACATTGCTGCTGGAATCGATGGCCGCCGCAGTGAAAGCGTCACTCGTAGTGGAACCAACGGGAAACGATGACCATACGAGTACCGGGTCGATGACCAGCGGGCGGTTGCGGTCCCAGTTCGGAATGTCGAAGCCAATCCGGCCTGGGCTCTTCATCACATAGCTACCGGCGAGGAGTTCACGGGAGCCGTCTGCTGCTAACTGGTAGATCACCGGCCTGGAAAAGCTCAGGCTGGCGCCGCTGCCGCTGATATTCAAAGCTCCGTCCGGGGCGATGCTGACGTATTGCGCGTCGCTGATATCGAGAGCGATCGTCTTGGGGTCGTGCTGCGGAGCAACCACAAAGTCATACTCCAGCTGGCCGCGACTTCCGTAGTACACCAGATCGATGCCAGGATAGATTCCCCGGTAGCGCAGGCCCGACCAGGTTCGCAGATTCGTCCGCCAGGTGCTGCTGTCGCGCGACGGGAAATAACTCACAATCCCCGGCAGTTGTCCTTCCGGTGAAATCTGCGGGTTCTGGCTGGCGCCCCACAAGGCCAGCCGGATCGGCCCTCCCTCTGAACCACTTGCGGGAGTGATGTCCACCGACGCCCGGCTCTCATAGAACTTGAAATTGAGCCCAGACACGGAGGACGCAAACCGCGGCTGATTATCTCCTGCACGGCTTCCGGACTCTTCGAAAGTAAGAGTGTCACTCCCTACCATTCTTACGGAGGGCGTCTGCGCGAAAACTCCTGTAGCGTAAGTGATGCAGGCGATCAGCAGCACAACTCGGAGGCAGGGCCGGGAACTCAGCATGATGGTTCTCCTAATCGAAAACAAAAGTTCTAGCGTGGGCGAGGCAAGAGAATCCCGACGGCTAGCCGCGAGGAACGGTCTTGGGATGGTCCTGCTTGGGCCGAGAGACTTCAGAGTTCAAAAGCTGGGTTGCTGCGAGTCATTCTTGTTTTGACAGCTCTCCGACTCGTCAGTCACCCTTGCTTGCTGTGGGGGGGCCGCGGAGGAGACCGCCCACAGTGCGCGTCTCTCCGAAGCGGGGGCCATTGTGTGCTAACCGCTGGGGGTTGTCAAGATGAAGAGTTTTTCACACTGCGTTTCGCAAGCAGGAACGGAGCGGGAACCTAGGGGTGGTCGGGGCTGATGGGGTCGTCCCCGCGGCAAATGGCCCACCAAGCAACTCCGACGATCACGCCCGCAGCGGGCCACAAGACATATGGTGAACTCATGAGGGCGCCGCTGCCCGGGGTGACACCAGATTCTTTTAGAGTCGCTCCACCGCATTTTTCCTCGCGTGATTTCTGCTCGCCTTCCCTGACGATGGCCCGGTCGGAGCGCGCAGATTGCTTCGCCGGCTGCGCATTGGCGGATCGGGATTCGATGTACACATCATTCTTCAGCGCCGCAACCGTGACCTTTCCGTCCACATCGCTGACATTGAAGTGGGTCCATTCCAGGCGGACGGGCGTGACCGTGACGCAACCCACACGTACCTTCAAACCGCGAGAAGTATTCACCGACAGGCTGCCGTGATCGAGAATCAGTTCGGCGCTGTTGAACTGGACCACGGTCCCCGGATTCATGTCCGCCGCCGAACCCGTGATCTCAATGCGCGCTATCGCATTGCTCTGAGTCTCAATCAGGTCATCGGAGCGCAAGGCGCTGGTGGCGGGCGCAGGGTTCTGGTTGAGCAGGACATTTCCGCTGCTGTGCAGAATGGCTCCCCCGGTGTCTTCGGCCGAAACAGACACGGGCAGAATTGCGATCAGGAGCAGGCAAACGAGATTTCGCCAGTTGCACAAGTTTTGCCGTAGTGGCGTTCACACTTCTGCTTACGGCAAGTTTAGCCAGCAATAAGGACAGCCACTATTGGCTCCGGTGGTGCCCCGGAGGGAACGCAGGCGGCGGCTCAGGCCAGAAGCCGGAGCTAGCCACCATGCAGTCGCGCGATGTCCGCGTTGGTATAGAAGTGCGAGGCGCGGTTCTTATGAGTCTTCCAGAATGCGGCGGCCTCGCCTGGAGTCATCCCATATCCGCGCTCGCGCAGCGTGCGCGCGTCCAGCATCTCCGTCACCCCGACGTTGACAACGCCCACAGGCACACTGGAGGGTTCCTGGGAGGCCATCTCGATCTCGCTGGCTTTCTCACCGGCATTTTCGCTGCCCTTCGGCCCACCATAGTAAATGCGGGGAAGATCGGTCTGCGTCTGCACTCCGGCAGAGGCAGGAACAGCCGGTGTCCCAGCACTGACTTCGGTTGTGGCGACGGGCGCGCTGGCGGGCACCGGTGCGAGCGACAGCGTGGGAGTGGCGAGGGACTGCCGCAGGACTGTCGAACCGTAGTTCGTCAGGTACTGCGGGCCAGCGGGAAAGTTCGTGTCCTGGGCGACGCAGATTCCAGCAAGAAACAACAGCAGGCAACAGCGACTAGCTAGGCGCATCGGGACCTCCCGGCGGCAGACCTTACAGCCCTTATTATGAGGCCAGGCAGGGTAAATTTCCAGAGTCATTACATCCCAGTTTCGGCTCCAGTTGCGGGTTTCAGCCTCCTGCGGCGGCGGAACCAGCCCGTCGCCGCTCGCGGCGGTTGGCCAGAATCACATAGAGCATGTAAGCGACCACCGCCAGATTGCCGACGAATAAGGCACAGCGCAGAACGGTGACACCACGCACCAGTTCACGAATCTCAAAAGGCAGCAACAAGGTTCCGGACACGAACGCGACCCATTCGGCCCAGGTGCGTTCATGCCACAAACCGTAGGCTTCGGCAAAGCGCAGCGTCGCGTAGGCAAAAGCGATGCGCACCGCGGCCCACAGACGGGCGTCGGTGATGCTATCGGCAAAGTCGAGAAACACCTGCGCGGAATGACGATCGGTGTTGACGTGCAAAAGAGCGAGAAGGCTCTCTGCCATCAACCATACGTCTTTGTGCACCAGGGCAAGCGCACAGATTCCCATCAAAATCACGAAGACGCCTTTGACAAACTCAAAGGAGGCCACAGCCCGGAGAGCGCGCCGCTGGCGGCGGTGATGATCAGGCTTGGTTCCAGACGGGCGCATGAACGCTGGCAATCGCTCAAGGCAGGGTACCACGGAGGCGGTAGATCGCTCATGCAGATTTCATGTCGTGTCGTGTCTTCATGGATGCCCTTACCTCCGTAACTGGAGCGGCCGCGGGAAGGGTGCCACGATGGAGACACGGAGAAACTCAATGCAAAAAATCGTCATCTCTCTGGCCATCGTAGTCTCGTGCGGCATGGGCTTGCGGGCGCAGCAGGCCGCCTCCGCGCCGGCTTCCTCCACGCCACAAACCGCACGGCAGGCGTTGATGGAAATGTTTTTCAGCAAGACGCCGGGAACTTTCGTGAAGCACTTGCCGCTGGCTACGCGGACTGCGCTGGAAAAATCGGGTGCGATGGCCAAACTGCAGGAATATTCGGTGATGGCGAGCCAGTTCCAGACGCAGGGTCAGAATGTGCAGACCTTTGAGACTGGGTCGGTGCTGCTGGCGGGGGAAGATCCGAAAACTGGCCAGAAAGTCGAGATCACGGTAGAGAACGACGCGCTCCGCGGCGATCAGGATGACATCGAGTTGTCATTCCAGGTCTACAAGAACGGTCAGGCGCAGCGAACTCCGTTCATGCCGCAGCTGACCTTCTCGATGAGACAGGAAAAGCAGGTATGGACGCTGAATGAAGTTTCGGTGACCATCCACCTGCCGCTCGCGGATCCGGACCTGCTGAAAGCTTTCACCGAAGGCATGAAGGCCGCTTCGACAACCAACACCACGTTCACGCCCCACACTGAGACGCCCATGCAGCCCGCAGGTTCCGACGCGATGGTGCTGTCGGCCATGCGCACGATCCTGACGGCCGAGGTGACTTATGCCAGCAGCTATCCGGCAGTGGGCTTCACCTGCACGCTCTCCAGCCTCGATGGCTTTGGCGGGGGCGAACCCAATGAACACCAAGCCATGCTGATCAACAGCGGACTGGCGAGCGGCAAGAAGTACGGTTTCGTCTTTACGCTTTCGGGATGCGCGGGAAGCCCCGCTACCGGCTTTCACCTCACAGCGGCGCCGAATGGAACGTACTACGGACGAAAAGCATTTTGTGCGGACCAATCCGCCGTGATCCGGTCGTCAGATGATGGCAATCCGGCCACGTGCCTGGCCAGCGGGGTGCCCGTTCAGTAGAGCGCTTGTTTTTCCAAAAGGGTGCCCCACCCTTGTCGCGTTTCTTGCGACAGGGTGGGGATTTTGATTCTAAGGCGGATGGGTAAGACCTGCCGATTCCTGTTAACGGAAGAAGCTTGATCGAAAATCAGAGTCCCCGCCCGGCTATTTCTGCCGAATCGCCGCGCGCAGTTCGGAGACGATTTCCTGCGAAGCCTTGATGGCCGCTGCGTGCTGGTTCACGTTGAATGAAATCGCGCCCACTCGCGCGTGCCCGCCTCCGCCGTAGCGCTCGCATATCCGCGCCAGGTTCACCTCGGGTGGCTGTGGCGCCCACGGATTCGATCCTACCGACACCTTCACCCGAAAACTGCTCTTGCTGAGCCCGACGCTGTAAACCGACTCGGGGTGCAAATAATAAGGAATGAACTTGTTGTAGCCTTCGAGATCGTGGTCAGTAATGTCGAAAAAGATCGTACCGTCTTTGCACTCGGTGCGCTCCTTGAGGATCCCGATCGAAATCTCGTGGCGCTTGAGTAAGGGTGGCAGTAAGGGCGCGACGAAGGGCGCGGCGAGGATTTCCCCCAAGGGCTGAGTGGCCAGGAGCGGGATCAGATGCGGGACGAATCCGTGGTCCGGAGCCGACTCGATCACCATGGTCAGCTTCATGGCGGGCGCCTCCATCTCGACCGCGGTCTTGGCATCGGGATAGAGAGCGCCGTCGATGATATCGGTCCAATGCACCAGATCGGCTACGGGCGCGGGATCGAAGCCGAAATGCTGCTGCGCGATCATGGCGATGAAACTGGTGCACGACTTGAAGGCCGGATCATAGAACTTGCGGTTGCTCTCCGCCTGCTCGAAATGCTCCGCATCCGCAGCCGACAGAAAAGCGCTCTCGTGGTGATCGAACCACCAGGTAATCTTCGGCGAACTGGAGTATTTGAAGTCAACGATGGCGTTCTCGTCGCCGTCGAATTGCTTTTCGTCGAACAGCGCGCCGGCGCGATGCACCAGGCCGCTGAACACAAAGTCAGCGTCGCTGCGGATGCGCTCGCGATAGAAACGGGAAAACAGCGCGGCAGAGGAAGCTCCGTCAAAACATTTGTCGTGATAAAAAACCCGTACTCGCAATGAATTCCTCGATGGCACCCTAGATTCCCGCCGCCTGAAAGCCACACTTACGGCATGAATTTCCGGCGAAGGTAAAAGCTAATAGGATTGACAGCTTCGAGGATGAAAGTCAAGTAGAAGAATCTT
>Ga0187818_10000033_pt1 | contig 34701 bp, 25 predicted proteins | sample NC_wetland_sal_i_14_FD_130581 | JGI IMG/M metagenome (GOLD analysis project Ga0187818, IMG submission 130581) | Wetland sediment microbial communities from Neuse River Estuary, North Carolina, USA - SO4_3 | ecosystem: Environmental > Aquatic > Freshwater > Wetlands > Sediment | place: USA... | reverse complement strand
CGTCAGCGCGGCGATCAGATCGCCGATGAAAACGCCGGCAGCGATGACCAGCGCCATGTAGGTCAGCCACTTGCGGACAGGTGAACTCAGCTTTTCGGGATGGGTTCTCCCGTCCTGAACGATGGCTCGCGAAACGAGGAGATAAATCGGAAAAGCCACGAGAATCGCGGCAATGGACGCGGCGACGTTGTAGGTATCCTATCCCGGATAGTAGTAGGTCGCCGAGAACAGCGAATCGGCGAGCCACCGGTCGATAAGGGTGAAGGCGAGCGAACCCAAGGCGATGGTCCACGTGGCCAGAGTTGCAAAGACCAGTAAGTAAAAGAAGGCGTCCTTGGCTGCGGTCCCGGAGCCTCCGCGGCGGGGAATCTCGATGCCTGTCAGCTTTTCATAGTGAGCAGCCAGCGCGTCGTACACTTCCCTTTCCGGCCATCCGCGAGCGGTCAAGATTCCGACGAGAGCTTGATCTGGCGCGCCGCTCGTTTTTGCACGCTCAATGAATTCGGAGATTTTGGAGTTGGCGGGCATGGCTGGAGTGTAGCTCAAGCGGCTTCCTGAAGCCTATTGGCTTGTGGGCTCGGTTCGAACCTTTTCTCGGGCGATGATTTGCAAGCGGGTTCGCCGGGCTGAAGCCCAGCGCCTACACGAACGGCCGGGCAGGCCGAACCCTCGCCTAGGAAGAGCGTGCAAACGACCGTGGAGCACGTCAGGGTTGACGCGTGTGTGAGGTGGTTCTCGCCTTGCTGCTGCTTCCCTTCGCTTCTATACTTTCGCTGGGTTTAGGCGGGAGGAGAATCACGTGCCGGTAGGAACTGCGTTTCATGAGCGGACGATGGCGTTGTGCGAGAGCCTGAACTATCGGGAATGGTCGGGCTACTACACCGTGGGTGTGTATGAGATGCACCACGAGCATGAGTACAACGCGATCCGGAATTCGGCGGCGTTGATCGATATTTCGCCGCTATTCAAGTATCGGGTGACGGGGCGGGATGCGACGAAGTTTGTGAACCGGGTGATCTCGCGGGACATCACCAAGGTGAGCGTGGATCAGGTAATTTATTGCTGCTGGTGTGATCCGGAAGGAAAAGTGATCGACGACGGGACCATCACGCGCTTGGGAGAGAACGATTACAGGTGGACAGCGGCGGACCCCAGTTTGCGGTGGTTCCAGCAGAACGCCTTGGGTCTGACCGTGAAGATCGAGGACATTTCCGAGCAGACGGCGGCGTTGGCGCTGCAAGGGCCGACGTCGGGAAAGCTGCTGAAGGCAGCGGCGGATGTGAATATCGCGAACCTGAAATATTTTCGCGTGACGCACGGAAAAATCGCCGGCGTGCCGGTGGATATTTCGCGCACCGGGTATACGGGGGACCTGGGATTCGAGATTTGGATGCCGTGGAAGGACGCCGTGCGGGTCTGGGACAAATTGATGAACGAGGGCGACGTGTTTGACGTTCACCCGGCGGGAATGATTGCACTGGACATCGCGCGGATCGAGGCGGGGTTGATTCTGATCGAGGTTGACTATACATCGAGCAAGAAGGCGTTGATCGAGGCGCAGAGGTATTCGCCGGCGGAAATTGGCTTGGGGAAGCTGGTGGACTTGAAGAAAGACAATTTTGTGGGGCGAGACGCGTTGGCAGCGGAGGCGAAAAAAGGCGCGGCGCGCGCACTGGTGGGATTGGAAATCAATTGGAACGAGGTGGAGGCGCTGTACGACAAGATGGGGATGGCGCCGCAAGTACCGAGCATGGCTTCTCGAGTGGCCGTGCCGGTGTATCGTGGCGGGAAGCACATCGGGAAGGCGACGTCAACGACCTGGTCGCCGACGCTGAAGAAAATGATCGCGCTGGCGTGCGTCGAGCGGGATTCGTCAACGGTGGGAACCACGCTGAGCATGGAGATGACGGTAGAGGCGGTGCGGCATACCGTGTCGGCAAAGATTGTGCCGATGCCGTTTTTTAACCCGGCGAGAAAGACGGCAGTCCCGGTGATTTAAGCGGCAAACGTCTTTTCGGTTCCTGAATTATTTCGTGATGAGAGCCATCGAATTGATGTGATAGCCGAGAAGGGCAAAGCCGTCGCTATTCTGGCCCATACGAATTCCTCTTGGGCATCGCCTCCGGCGAATCTTGTGGAGTAGGCGAGGCGCACCTGCATTCCCGAAGTGTTGTAATTAACGAAAAATCCTTGACGCGACGCGTCGGTGACTTTGCCCAGCTTGGTGTGAATGGCGTTCATGAGGGCAAGAAAATCCGGCTGTGAGCTGGCATTGCGAAATCGCTCGTCGGTCTGACTGTAAATCGTCTGGTAGTCTTGGTTGTCCAGTTGCGCGTGAAAGCGGCTGACCGCTTCGCTGGCGGCGCCAATGTCCTTCTGAGAGCCGCATCCGGCCAGGGCCGTACCCAGCACCGCAAGCAGGGACGCGAGGAGCAATCTTCGACACATCACGGCGCCTCCGCACTAGATCGATTTCGATCCTTTTCAGTACAACAGCTTAGGAACAACCTCAGCAAGTAATAGAAGGGTTTAGCTTGCTGAATAGGAAATCCTGTACGGATGGACAGGAGGGCGCTACGGCGGTGTAGGCCAGAGCTTGCCCGGAACAGGTCTTGTTCGAAGAGGACTCAATTGTTGATAGAAAAGGCCTCGACGGAGGAAAGCATTTTGTCGAGGGTGGGGCGATCGAGGAGTTTGCCACCCAGGATGAGGGCCCGGATTTTTTGGGTGTTGTGGATGTCGGCGAGTGGGTTGGCGTCGAGGAGCAGCAGGTCGGCGGTTTTGCCTGGTTCGATCGTGCCTTGAGTTTCAAGCTTTCCTAGAAAATCAGCGGGATTTTTTGTGGCGGCCTGGAGGGCTTGCATGGGGGTGAGGCCTGCTTGGACGAGGAGCGCCAGTTCTTGGTGCAGGGCGAAGCCGGGGATGACGTATGGCGCGGCGAAGTCTGTACCGGCCAGTATGTGCACGCCGGACGCTTGCATTTTGCCGACGATGATCATGGATTGCGCGAAGAGTTGTTCCCGGAAGGCGAATCCCTCGGGGCTGGTGAATTTGTTTTGAGCCTGGAGTACTCGCTTCCATCTTTCAACGATGGTGCGGGGGACAAACTTCAAGTTGGGATCCGCGGAGGGATCCGATTGAGGAGTGGGGTAGGCGTCATTACGGAGGAGAATCAGAGTAGGTGTCTGCCAAGTTTGATTGCGGAGGAATGTGGCGATGAGATTCGCCGCGCTTTCGGGGGAATAGGTTTGGAGAAGTGAGCGCTGCCAGGCGGCTTCGCGAGCGCGCGAGCCTTGGGGTGTTTCGTTCTTGGGGCCGGGGCGCAATTGTTCGCGCATGAGGCGGGGTTCGTTGCTGGAGCAGGCGCGAAGTACACCGGTCAGGTGCTCGATGCTCTTTTGGCCGGCGTCGGAGGCCTCGGCGGCAGTGACGCGATCGGGGACATGACCGACGAAGGTGATGTGTTCGCGATGGGCCGCGGCGGCGATGGCAAAGTATGCGTCGCGAGAGAGGATGGATTGGACTTTGATGAAGTCGACACCCTGCTGAACAAGCGTGTCCACGTCCTCGGAGGCTTGCGTAGCGTTAGTGACGACAAGAGAAGGCTGAAAAGAGGGCGGACTGCCGTCGAGGTAAGGACCTGCGAAGAAAATTTGCGGGCCGAGGCGCTTGCCTTGCTGGATGTCGCGGCGGAGCGGCACCAAGGATTCCAGGTAGCCGCCCATGTCGCGCACCGTGGTGATGCCATTCGCGAGCAGGAGAGGCAGAAAGAACTCGCGGCTGCCGTTGGGTTCGCCGGCGCCAGTGAGATGCAGGTGAGAGTCGACGAGAGCAGGGATTAGGAATTTCCCCGTCGCGTCGAGGATTTGCGTATAGCGAGGAATCGCGGTGGACTTGGAGGGAGCGATTGCGGCGATGCGGTGATCCGTGATGAGAACGGTCATGTTGGGCTGAGGCGGAGTGCCGGTTGCGTCGATTACGCTAACGTGGGTAATGGCAAGGGCGGATGGGCTGGGACGAGAACACGCTGAGAACGCCGCAGCCGTAGCAACGGTCAGCAGGAATGCGATCTTTTTCGCGATGGGCATGTGCAGGTTGGATGCGCGGCTGCGCGGAAGGTGATGGTGTATTTCGCCAAGCGCCAACAATACCCGAAAGTGGCAGTCGATGCAGTTGCCCGCCCACTACAAGGCGGCATTGTGGTTGTGCTCACTCGGCGAGGCGATTGTATTTCTTGAGCACCGCGCGGAGTTTGCCGTGGGGGAGCGCGATGACGCGGTGATTGTCGATGCCGGTCATGGTTTCGGCGGCAATCATGGCATTGACGATGGCCTCCTCGGTGGCTTGCACGGTGGCGGCGAAGATCGGCTCGATCTTGTCGTTCGGCAGCATCTTCAAGTCGACGACGTGGTCCGGCGAAGCGGCGCCGGGATTGGCCGTGGAGAAGGCAACGAAGATGTCGCCGGAGCCGTTCCCCGAAATGCTGCCGAGACGCCCCAATGCCAGGGAAACGCGCCGAGAGACGCGCTTGAGTTGATGCGCGACGAGCGGCGCGTCCGTGGCCACCACCACGATGATCGAGCCATATTCGCCGTCACCAAAGGAAGCGGAGGAGTACGGGGCTTCTTCCGGGATTTCCCGGCCAACGGGCACACCGGCGATGCGAAGATTGGGTCGGCGTCCAAAATTGCACTGAACCAGCACGCCGACGGTGTAGCCGCCATCTTTTGCGCTGAGCTTTCGCGAAGCGGTCCCGATTCCACCTTTGAATTCATTGCAGATCATGCCGGTGCCGCCGCCGACGTTCCCTTCTTGCACCGGACCGGATTCGGCCGAGTCAATCGCATGAAGCGCATGCTCCGGCTTGACGTGGAAACCATTAATGTCGTTGAGCCAGCCATCCCACGTTTCCGCGACGACCGGAAGCGACCACCAATCGTTGTCCGGACCCTCTTGTCCGTGCAAGACGCGCCACTGAATGGCGGCGTCGCGCACGACACCAACGCTGTGAGTGTTGGTGATCATCACCGGACCAATGAGGAAGCCGGACTCTTCCACCCAAGTCGTGCCGGTCATTTCGCCGTTGCCGTTCAGAGACCACCAGCCGGCAAAAACCGGATCGCTGATCGAGTTTTTTCCACGAGGGAGAACGGCGGTCACGCCGGTGCGAACCGGGCCTTTGCCGACTTGCAATTTTCCTTCGCCGGAGATGAGTGTGGTGTGGCCAACGGTGACGCCCGCGACGTCGGTGATGGCGTTGAGGGAGCCAGGCGTGCCGTCGAAAGGAACGCCGAGATCGCGGGCGCGGGGCTTTGCGCGAGCCGTGGCTTGCGCGCAAAGCCGCGGTGCCGCGAGAGCACAAGCGCAAATGAAGAAGACGAGCTTCAGCGTAGTAAGGCGCATTCGTTTCTCTCTCCCAAGGTAAAACGACAGATATAGACAATCGGGCCGAAAAAGTTATCGCGAGTTCACTTGCAATCCAGTTTGAAAAACACGCGCAAGAGCACACGTAAGAGACCGAGAGATTATCGCAGATTCCTCGGATGTAACGATAAAGGGAGGCGCGATAAGGATATGGTCGCCTCGGACGCCGTCGACGCAACCCTGCGACGGATAAACAAGGACATTTTCGTCGAGCGCAGCCTGGCGAATGCGTTCGGCGACGTTGTCTTGCTTGGAAAAGGGCTCGCGTGTGGATTTATCCCTGACGAATTCGATGCCGAGGAGCAAGCCGAGCCCGCGAATTTCGCCGACATGCGGATGAGATTGCAGCGAATTTAGCCGGGAGCGCAGAATTTCCGAGGCCGCCGCGACGCGATCGAATAGCTTGTGCGATTCGATATGGTCGAGAACGGCGTTGCCGGCGGCGGTGGCTACCGGATGCGCCTGGTAGGTGAAGCCGTGCTTGAAGGCGCCGGTACCTCGCTCGAAGACTTCGGCGACGTGGGGCGCGACGAGAACGGCTCCGAGCGGCGCGTAGCCGCTGGCAATTCCCTTTCCGACGAGGATGAGGTCGGGCTCTAGGTCCCAGTGTTGGACGGCGAAGGGTTTCCCAGTGCGGCCCATGCCGCTCATGATTTCGTCGGCGATCAACAGGATGCCGCGGCGGCGGCAGATTTCAGCGATGCGCTGCGCGTAACCGTCGGGCGGCACGGCCGCGCCGAGTGTGGCGCCAACGACCGGTTCAAAGATAAAGGCGGCGACGCTTTCCGCGTCGTTTTGGCCGAGAAAGGAATGGAGGTCGTCGGCACAGGCGATGCCGCATTCCGGGAATTTTTTGTCGAACGGACAGTGATAGCAAAAGCACGGGGCGATGTGGCCCCATTCAGCGAGGAGCGGCTGGTACGGTGCCCGGCGGGCGACGTTGCCGCTGACGGTCATGGCGCCGAGAGTGCTGCCGTGGTAGCTCTGGCGGCGGGCGACGACTCGATAGCGGGCCGGTTGCTCTCGTTCCAGATGGTATTGGCGGACGAGCTTGATTGCGGTTTCCGTGGCTTCGGAGCCGCCGGAAGTGAAATAGACGCGGCCAGCCTTGCGGAAGTTAGGAGGCGCGAGAGCCAGCAACCGCACGGCGAGTTTTTCGGCGGATGCGGAATGGAATAGCGACGTGTGAGCGAAGGCGATTTGCGAAGATTGCTGGGCCATGGCGCGGCCGATTTCTGAAACGCCGTGACCGATGGTGACGACAGCGGCCTGGCCGGCGCTGTCCAGAAGGCGGCGGCCGTCGGCGGTGTGAATCCAGCAGCCTTCGCCGCGGACGGCGATGGGGAAAGATTTGCGGAGATTGCGAGAAAAGAGAGGCGAGTTCGTGGACATGCGATGTCTGCAGGCAAAATTGTAGCAAAAAAGGAAAGAAAGAATTAACGCAGAGAGCACAGAGGAACGCAGAGGGCGCGGAGAGTGGGTGGCGTCGCTTAGGTGTATTGGAGACTGGTTGTGTTACGCTGGCGCGATTTTATGCGCACGGAAGGAACGAAGTAAGGTCGCAAGGTTAGTGGCGTTTGGGGCGCAGCCCTTCGAGGCTCAGGGTAAACAATGCTGCGCCCCTACGGGAGTCGGAGCGATGGCGGTGGAATCGCGCGGACTGGTTAGGACGATTGGGCGATGGAGCCTGACGGCGCTGATGATCAATTCGATCATCGGCAGCGGCATATTTGGATTGCCGTCGGTAGTGGCCGGGCATTTGGGACGCTGGGCGCCCATGGCGTACTTGATCGCGGGCGCAGGCATGGCGGTGATTGCGGGATGCCTGAGTGAAGTGGCGTCGCAATTTCACGAGACGGGCGGGCCGTATTTGTATGCGCGGGAGACGCAAGGCAGGTTCTGGGGAATTCAAGTTGCGTGGCTGACGTGGCTTTCGCGAATCGCCGCCGCTTCGGGGACGGCAAATTTATTTACCACGTATCTTGGGCAGATCATTCCACAAGCGACCGAGCCGATGTATCGCGTCGCGATCCTGACGGTACTGGTGGGCGTGCTGGCGGTGATCAATTATGTTGGCGTGAAGTCGGGCACGCGGGTGAGCGACTTCTTTACCGCGATGAAGGTCTTGCTGCTGGTGATTTTCATCGGCGCGGGCTTGGCATGGATGAAGATCCACGGCGGGGTCACCGCTGCGCCGCTGCCGCATGCAGTTGAAGCCAGGGATTGGCTCGAAGCGGTGCTCGTGCTGGTATATGCGTATGGAGGATTCGAGGCCGTGCTGCTGGCCACCGGAGAGATGCACGATCCCAGGCGCGACACCCCAGTTGCACTGCTGATGGGCCTTGCGGTGGTGGCCGTTATCTACTCGCTGGTACAAGTGGTCGTCAGCGGAACGCTGGCCGATCCTGCGGCGACGCAAAAGCCTTTGGCGGAGTCGGCGGGACATATTTTCGGAGCGAGTGCGGCGGCAGCGATCGCGGTGGGCGCGCTTGTGTCCATCTACGGCTATTTGAGCGCGAACATGCTGCATACGCCGCGATTGACGTTCGCGTTAGCCGAGCGCGGAGATTTCCCTGGGATTTTCTCGCGGATTCATGGGAAGTTTCAGACACCGCATGTTTCGATTTTGTTGTACACGATTCTGCTGATGGCGTTCACGCTGTGGGGGAATTTTCGGTGGAATATCACCTTGTCGGCGATTGCACGGTTGTTTACGTACAGCTCGGTGGCGATCGCGCTGCTGATTTTGCGACGCAGGCAGCCGGACGCTGCCGCGTTTCGCTTGCCCGCAGGCAAGCTGTGTGCCGTGCTCGCGATTTTGTTCTGCATAGTGCTGCTGGTGCGGGCGCCGTTGAGCAATTCGTGGGTCGTGATTGCAACGGCAGCGCTGGCGACGATGAATTGGGTAGTGGTGCGGAAGGACGCGCCGCCGAGCTAGACCAAGGCGCTCGTCGCTCCGCGGCAAGCAGAGTGCCGGGGTTGACGCCGGGCGGGGCCCTTCGCGGCTCGGGGTAAACAATCCCCGGCACCTACAAAATTGAGGTCATGCCCTGATGCAATCGACTGCTTCGCGGGCATTGCTTGGAATCAGGGCGAAATCGTGACATATTCACGGTTTGTTAGGCTCGCACTCAATTCACCTGTGAAAACGAGGGAAAAACGATGAAGCGGATTGGTTTGCGAAGTGGCCTGGCGGTCGTGATTCTGGTGCTGAGCGAGACGCCTGGGATAAATGCGCAAGAAGCCGGCAAGCGACCCATCACGTTTGACGACATGATCAAGCTGCATCGCGTGGCAGAGCCGCAGATTTCGCCGGACGGGAAATGGGTGGCGTACACCGTGACCACGCCGGACATGGATGCGAACCGGAATGCGAGCAATATTTGGATGGTGTCGACGGAAGGTGGCGCGCCCATTCAGCTGACGCAAAGCGGGCGCGACAGTGCGCCGGTGTGGTCGCCGGACGGCAAAATGCTGGCGTTCCTTTCGTCGCGCGCCGGGGAGTCGCAAGTGTACGTGCTGCCGATGGACGGCGGAGAGGCGCACGCTTGGACGCATCTGTCGACGGGTGCCGACATCGTGAAGTGGTCGCCGGACGGGAAGACCATTGCGTTTACGTCGGCGGTATATCCGGATTGCAAGGACGACGCGTGCAACAAGTCGCGGGACGAAGAGAAGGAAAAGAACAAGGTGAAGGCGCACGTGGCGGAGCATCTCTTGTACCGGCACTGGACGCATTGGTCCGAAGGAAAGCGCGGCCATTTATTTGTGGTGGCGGCACCGAACGGGCCGGGACAAACGGAGGAAAATGCCGTACCGCGCGATTTGACTGCTGGCGCGAACTACGACGTGCCTCCCGATGAGCGCGGCGGGCCGGAAGACATCAATTTCTCGCCGGACTGCACGGAGATTTGTTTTACGGCGGTGGCGGATAAAGTGGAGGCCATCAGCACCAATGGAGATCTGTTTCTGGTGCCGGTGGCAGGCGGCGCGGAACCCAAGAGGATTACTACGAATCCCGGCTTTGACGGGAATCCAGTTTACTCACCCGACGGCAAAACCATCGCGTACCACGCGCAGCTGACTGCCGAATATGAGTCGGACCGTTGGCGCGTGATGCTGTACGACCGGCAGAGCGGAAAGAACGAGAACCTTTCCGAGGGATTCGACCGCAGCGCGGATGAACTGGCGTGGTCGGCGGACAGCAAAACGATCTACTTTACGGCGGAGAACGAAACGCTGCAGCCGGTGTACGGCATGGAGGCGCGGGCAAAAGCGCAACCGGTAAAGGTTGTGACGGAAGGATTCAATTCGGGGGTGTCGATCGCCAGGGACGGGAAGACGATGGCCTTTGAGCGGTCGAGTCTAGCGATGCCGGCGGAGATTTTTGTGGCGCACCTCGGGGAGAACGCGAAACAGATCACGCATCACAACGATTCGATCCTGGCGAATGTTGAGATGAACGCGCCGGAAGCATTTTGGTTCGACGGCGCCGACGGTACGCGAGTGCAAGCGATGGTGCTGCGTCCACCGAATTTCGACGCGGCCAAGAAGTATCCGCTGCTGGTGATCCTGCACGGCGGGCCGCAAACGATGTTTTCAAACGCGTGGGGCTACCGCTGGAATCCGCAGGTATTTTCGGCTGCGGGATACGTGAGCTTGATGATCAACCGGCGCGGCTCGACGGGATACGGGCAGAAATTCACCGACGAGATCACCAACGACTGGGGCGGCAAGGCATACGTTGACGTGATGAAGGGGACCGATGCCGCGGTGGCGAAATATAAGTTCGTTGATGGGACGCGGATTGCAGCGGCGGGCGGCTCGTACGGCGGATACATGGCGGACTGGTTGGCGACGCACACGGGGCGGTTCAAGGCGATCATCAGTCACGCGGGCGTGTATGACAAAGTGTCGATGTACGCGACGGAGGAACTCTGGTTTGAAGAGCACGACATGCAGGGGACTCCGTGGACGAATCCGGAAAGCTACCGAAAGTGGGCGCCGGCAACGTATGCGGGGGATTTAGGGAAATATAAGACGCCGACGCTGGTAATTGCGGGCGAGCTCGACTATCGGGTTCCGTACACGCAATCGCTGGAATTTTTCAGCGCACTGCAGCGGCAGGGTGTGCCCTCCAAGCTGGTGGTTTATCCGGATGAGGGGCATTGGATTCTGAAGCCGCAGAACGCGCAGTTTTGGTACAAGACGTTTCTGGATTGGCTGGCGACCTATTTGAAGTAGGCAGGCGGATTTGCGACCGGCGTTACGCGGCGAGCAGCCGCTGGAGAGCGCGACGCAAGAAACGGAAGAGGTGGAAGAGAAGATAAGCGGCCAGCGCCACTAGAAGCGTCACGATAACGATCGTGGCGGCCGGATGAGCTGCAGCCATCCAGCTGAGCCACATGGCGAGTACGTCTTCTCCAAAACTCAGCGTCCAATTGCTGAAAGGCTCGGGACTCGCGTTGGCGGCGGCACGCGCGCTGGCTTTGGTGCCGTGGGACGTGAGGGCAACGCCGCCGGCGAGAAGGGCAGCGCCCCAGCGCCATTCGGGCGGCGCAGCTCCTGCGGAAGCATAGGCGAGAATCGCGGCGGCCGGAGGGCGAATCAAAGTGTGAACGGCATCCCAGGCGGTATCGACGTACGGAATTTTGTCGGCGAAGAATTCGATCACGTAGAGCGCTACCGCGATACCGATCACCCACGGATGGGAAAGCACCTGGAGGGACGCCGGCAAGTGAATGACGCCGAAGCGTTGGAGAAGCCCGAGGGTCGCGATGGTGGCGTACAGATTGAGGCCGGAGGAAAATCCGGCGCCGAGCACGAGGCCGAGAGTTTCGACCGGATTCATACGTCACATAGTAGCAGCCCTCGCGCCGCGTACCGAAAGGAACTACAGGGCGCCGGCGGCGCGCAACTCATTTTTCATTCCGGCCCAGCTTTGGCGCGAGGATTCCTCGGGCGTACCTGCGCCGCGCCAGTGCGTTTCCAAACTCACGGCGAAGTGGTAGGCATCGCGCTTGAGCGCGGTGAATTGTCCCGTCCAATCGATGATGCCGCGACCCATGGCGGCCCAGTCGTAGCCATTACCGTCTGGTTTTTTCACGGCGTCTTTGCAGTGGCAATGGCCGATGCGGCCTTTGGGAAGCAGCGAGTAGCCATCAGGGTAAGGCGTTTCACCCAACGTCGCCGCATTGCCCGGATCCCAATTGAGCATGAGATACGGTGACTTGACGGCGGCGAGAACTTTGGCGGATTCGGCAGCGGTACCGGTGTTGCAGGACATTTCGTTTTCGAGAAGCAGGGTAATTCCCTTCTCGCCTGCTGTTTTTGCCGCGCCGAGAAGCTTGTCGTTGATGGCAGCGCGATAGGGAGCTTGATCCTCGAGTCGCCAGAAATCGAAGCAGCGGACGCGATCGGTTTGGAAAGCTTTGGCGAGCGCGATGCTGCGGTCGAGGACTTCGCCTTGCTGGTCGTAGGTGAAGTCGGCGTTGAATTGGTCGCGCTTGGGGCTGAATTTTGATGGAGGCGCGCCGGGCCAATCGACCTTGAAGAGCGGGCTGGCGATATCGGTGACGCGCAGTTTGAACTTTTCCAGGATGCGGCGGGCTTCTTCGATTTCGTTGGCGTCGAGCTTCAACAAGTTTTTGTTCCACATGCCGCGCAGCTCGATCCAGTCCATGCCAAATTCCTGCGAGGCAATCTCGCAGGCATGGCCGAAGTCTTGGCCGAGCTCGTCATTGATGACGGCAACTCTGAACGCTGATTTCATACGGTCATTCCGAGTTTTTCTTCTAGATATTTCTTGCTAATCGCGCCGCACTCTTTGGGTGTGCGCAACTTGTCGGGCACGGCGTCCAGTTCGACGATGGCCCAGCCGCGGAAGTTCACTTTGTGAAGAGCTTTGAAAACGCCCGGGAGATCGACTTGGCCGCGGCCGAGCTCAACGAAGCGGTAGGAAGTTCGCGGATCGGCGCCACCGGGCAAGCGCTCGACATCCTTGATGTGCACGAAAAGCAGGCGGTCGCCGTATTTTTCGATGGCTTTGACGGGATCGCCGCCACCTTGGAAATAGTGGGCGACGTCCAACTCGAGCTTTGCGTAGCGGGGATCGGCGGCTTCGAGGATTTGATCCACTTCTTCGGGTCGTTCGCCGAGAGAGCCCATGTGATTGTGGTAGCCGAGGGAAATTCCGAGATCGGCGGTGCGTTTCCCGAGTTCGGTCAACAATTGACCGAGGCGTTTGTAATCGGCGGACGCGATCGCGCGGTCTTTCGGGCGGTCGTCGGTGACTTGAAGATAGAGTCCGCCTGCATCATGCAGGAATTTCGCGTGCGCGGCGTGCTTGACCATTTCTTCGGATTCAACGCGATCAATACTCAGGCCACCGCTGGAAAGCGCGACGAAGATCAAATTGTGTTTTTCGAGAAGATCGCGCACTGCCGCGGGGCTGCCGGCAAATTCTTCGATGCAGTTGGAGCGCAACTGAATGCCTCGGAATCCGAGCACAGAGACGTCGTCGATCGCCTGGCGGTCGTTGCCACCCCAGGTGATGGCCGCGTAGCCGAGGCGAATATCGCTGGGGGCCGGTGGAATCGGGGTATTGAAGTGCGACAGGTCCATCGGCGGATAGAGCAGGTCGCGGGCATAGAGCGATTCGAACGGCAGGCAAGTTGCTGCAGAGAGAGCAGCCATGCCACCGAGGAATTCACGCCGGTACAGCCGTTTTTGCATTGCAATCCCCCTTCGCCTTGTTTTTCGGTTTACCGCGACGTGGCCGACGCTGCGTAGCCGTCGGGATGGGCGCGGAACCAGTCCCACGCGCTCCGCACGATTGCCTCGAGAGCCGGAAACTGCGGCTCCCAGTGCAGGTCGTGCTTAATTTTCGCGGAACTCGCAACCAGCACAGCGGGATCGCCGGGGCGACGCTCGACTTCGCGAACCGGAATGGGATGAACGGTTACGCGACGGACGGTTTCGATCACGTCGCGCACGCTGAAGCCGCGGCCATTGCCGAGGTTGTAGATCAGTTTGTCTTTTTCGCGCAAGGCATCGAGAACGAGAAGATGTGCGCTGGCCAGGTCGCTGACGTGAATGTAGTCGCGCACGCAGGTGCCGTCGGGTGTGGGATAGTCTGTGCCGTAGATAGCGATGTGATCACGCTTGCCGAGCGCAACCTGCAAGATCAAAGGAATCAAGTGCGACTCCGGACGATGGTCTTCGCCTTGGTCCCGTGTCGCGCCGGCGGCGTTGAAATAGCGGAGGCAGGCGTAACGCAGTCCGTGAATGCGATGAAACCAAGCGAGCATGTGCTCGACCAGCAGCTTGGACTCACCGTAGGTGTTGGTGGGATGAAGGGGATCGGTTTCCTCAATCGGAGTGCGGTCGGGCGTACCGTAGAGGGCGGCGGTGGAGGAAAAGACGAAGCGTGGAATCTTGTGCGCAAGAACAGCTTCGAGCAAGGTGAGGGAGTTTGCGGTGTTGTTGCGAAAATACTTCTCGGGAACCTTCATAGATTCGCCGGCTTCGATGGAGGCGGCGAAATGCATGACTGCGTCAAAGTGATGCTCGCTGAAGACACGGTCCAGGAGCGCGCGATCCGCGGTGTCACCGGTCACGAGCTTTGCCAAAGACGGCACAGCGGCTTTGCGGCTGTTGGAGAGATTGTCAAAAACGACGACTTCGCAGCCTTTGCTGAGGAGCTGAGCGGTCACAACACTTCCGATGTAGCCAGCTCCTCCGGTAACGAGCACGCGATCGGGCATTTGTTTTTCTTATCCTAGAGTTAGATTGACGTGCAAACTCCGGGCACCTGCGAAGCTCGATCGAGAATCAATCGCTCGAAATCAAGCGGCCAGAGATGAATATAGTGCCGCTTTCCATCCCGGAATGTCGAGGCTCCAGCAAATGTGGGCTTTGCTCTTGTGCGCGATGGGGTGGGCCCAAGTGTCTTTATTTCTGGAGTCGGCGGCGACGTTGAGGCGATCGACAACGGTCATACCGCGGGTCAGCTCGCTTGAGGTTTCCACGTCGACATAGTGCGTGCTCGATGACGTGCAAAGAGAAGGGTGCAGCGCGATAGACATTGCGACGGGGTCCGGGAGACTAATGCCATGTTCGCCGGTTTGCGTGAAATAGGCTTGCTGCGCGGTGCTGTTGGAGCGGATCGCGAATTCCGCCAAAGGCGTTTTCAGAGCGAGGACGTGGTCGATGTCCTTCTGGCCGAGGGCTGCCGGACCGCGGCAGAGATGCCATCCCACCATTTCGAGGGGAAGGCCGGCGCCGAACACGATGCGCGCCGCCTCCGGGTCTACCCAGATATTGAACTCGGCGGCGGGTGTGACGTTGCCTTCGCAGCACGGAGCGCCGCCCATCACTACGCAGCGGCCGACTGAGGCGGCGAGCTTCGGCTCACGAGACAAGGCCAGGGCGAGATTCGTGAGAGGTCCCAAGGTGACGATCTCGATTCCGGGATTGGCGAGCGCGGTTTCGATGATGGCATCCACGGCGTGATGTGACTCGGCTCGGCGCTTGGACGGAACGTAGCCGTGATCGCCCAGCCCGTCCATGCCGTGGAACCAATCGGCGGTGACCAGCTTTCGAATTAACGGTTGTTCGGCGCCGGAATATACGGGCACGTGGGAGCCGCAGAGCTCCGCGGTGTAAAGTGCGTTGCTGGTCGCTTGCGAAAGCGGAACGTTTCCGGCTACTACGGTTATGGCTGCGACACGCACGTCGGCGGAGCGCAAGGCCATGATCAGGGCTACTGCGTCGTCGGAAGCTGTATCGGTGTCGATGAGAAATGCTCGCGGCATCGGCGGCAGCGCCTCAGGCGTGTCATTGTACAAAATTAGTGCTGCTGCGTCTGAACCGTTTGGCTTTGCCGGGCCAGAAGAACGTGACGGCCTGCCAATCGGACGGCCCGATCGGGTGCAAAAGGGAATAAATCCATGGTCGAAGCAAAGGAAAATCTCTTAGAATGAAGTTAGGCGCCCGTAGCTCAGTGGATAGAGCGTCTGCCTTCTAAAAAGGAAGGCAACAATCCTAAATGCTTTGCTGAGCGTCGCTTGCGGATTCTCTCTCCTGAAATCTCACCATTAGTTGTACCGAAGTTGTACCGACCGCCAGCGGACTCATAAACCTTTCTTTGATCACTGCCTGCTTCCGCCCGAATGCGTCAACAGACGCCCTTTCAGCACGATGCAAATTTCGTTGCTGGTCGTGACACGTCTGTTTCCGCCCCAAATCGACAAACCAACTGCCACCAGAACTGCCACCGAGACTCGCTCGCCTCCCGCAGCATACTCATGAATTCCATCTCTACCCCGACCGCCACAACTGCCCCCACTTCGCCGCCCACCTCCCTAGCCGCGTCCTTAGCCGTCCTGCGAGGCCGAAGAGACAGTGTCAACGATTTGCCGAGAAGGGGCTTGACGTTGGCGGACAATCGGGGCGATTGTATTTCTCGCCAGAGGTGCAAGGATGTGAGCACCGGAACGCTGCTAGTTTCTGAAATGAACAGCTTTTCGAGAAAGATGAGCCTGCTTAGGGCAGATCAGAACAAATGTCTTGAATTTATTGCAAAAAGTCTGCGCGACACACGTTCTCAAGAAACCCTTGATATCAGCCAAGACAATTTCGCCATGGCCGCTATTGTTGAGGATTTCGCCCAGCGCGTGCCCCGGGTTCACGAATTTTAGGTTCAGCGGCTCCCCGAATTCGTTTGTGAATGGAATACTAGGAATGGAGTAGACGACATAATAGGATGTCTGCCCATCCGCGCACTCCCTCGAAGTCGGTGTCAACACCAGCAGTAAACACGGGCGATGGTTTCTTTCGACAAAACGACGGAGTGCGGCTGCCACAAACCCGTCGCTTCGCGCTCCTGTAGCTCCTTCTCGCTCCTAGAGGAAGATGGAAGCTTTCTGCCATGAATGGCGCGTTCGATCATTGAGTTGGTCAGGTTGGTTCCTTCAACTTTTGAGGAATAGTAAAGCTGCTCGATGGCGAGCGCATTATCGAGCTTGGCCTTTTCAACCGCTGCGGGGGCAGTGCCATAACCTTGAGCTGGATTTCCGCAAGATCAGAAATCGTCGCTTTTGAGCGATTAAGTTTTCTGCGGGTGGTCGTTTTCTTCATGTTTTTGGGGAGAAAATCAGCGTGGAACTATATACAATAAGTATACCATACACTAATACGTGACAGTCTATTATATAGTTATGGCATGGCTCTGTCAAGAAGCGGCGTCCAACCTATGCATGCCAGACTCATCGCACTTGCCGCATGCGGCAAGTCCGCCCACCTATCAAAAAGGGAGCCTAGATGTTGGAATGAGGAACAATCGACCCGCCAACAAGCTCGGCCCTTTCCCGTGGGCATCGGCAGCGCTCAGATACTTTGAGAGCCTCAATTGGATGCGCCTCGGCCAGGACGAGACAGCAGCATCGGGCCTCTTTGACCGTGCTTGTGCGCGCCCCGCTCTGTCATTTGCGTGCTCCGCTTGTTGAGAATCTACAATAGTGGACGATTGCGCGTTCGATTTTGAGCGCGTCGTCCAAGCTTGGTTTTCGCAAGACAAGTCGGCGCTTTCGCATTGCGGCGTCTACAAACGCATGAAGGCAGCGAGTCAGGGCAACCGAGTTCTCCAGCCTGAGTCTGGAAAAATGCACAAGCAACTTAAGGTGTGCCATGTAACACAGCCACACCACGGTATATAGCTGCCGTAATTGCCGTGAGCTGACGCCCCGCTTCGTCGAAGTTCTCAGCATCCACGCTCTCTTGCACGCCCGGCAGCGCTACGGACTCGTAACCACTGTACTTGCCCGGCGCGTACAATGGATGTCTATACCACGACCGGCCCGGCAACCCGTCCGGCAACAGAAAAGCCTCTTCGGTCTTAACTAAATTCCGATTCACTTCGTACAAATCCTGTGGCTCTTCTCCGCGGTCCACGCTCGGCTCGTAGCGCTTGAGCAGTAGTCCCGCTACTCGTGCCAGCTCCTGAGCAGCATGCTGCGCTAGCTGGAAGTCAAGTTGCTCTGCCTGCCCTAGTAACGCCAGCTTGTTATGGATTCCTTCGAGGTTGCGTTCGATCTCTTGTGCGTAGCTCTCATAATCGAGCGGCAGTAGGTCCGCCTCTGCCAAACGCAAGGTCATTAGGCCGAATAGGCGGGCCGCGGTCACATGATAGAGAAACTTTGGATCGCCAAATCGTTTCATCCAGCGGTGGTTATCGAAAGCCGAGTGATAAACTCCACTCAAACCTACGAACTCCATATCGGTGGAGGGAATGCCCAAATGGTTGAAGAAACCGATAAAGTCTGTCCCGCCGCCTATGTCTCCCGCTTGAAATTCTTGCAGACCGATGGGCGAAGGGGTTGATCCTGCGGCGATGGAATGTCCAGGCAGCAACTGCTGACGGAGGTCTTCTTGCAGTTGCTGATTGGCTCGCTCCAGTATGGAGCCGCCTGCGGGATCGGCAACATCGGCGGCCGCCTCCGACACGAATCGCTTGAGGGAGGGAGATGCGGTCGCGGCGAAGCGGTCTCCCGACACAGCGGTATCGACGTTTAGGTAGGCAACGGCCGCAGAGTTCAGTTCGTTAGCGTGTTTTTCGACCCACGACACAGACCCGAACTCACCCAACTCTTCGCCGTCCCAACTGCAGAGCCATATCGAGCGTCGTGGACGCCAGCCTTCACGGAGTAACGTACCTAGGCCGCGAGCCATTTCCAGAAGGGCCGTCGTACCGCTGTTTGGATCCGCTCCGCCGTAGACCCAGGCGTCGCGATGGTTTCCGGCGAGAACAATCTCCTCAGGACTCTGCGTTCCACGAATCTTTGCGATGACGTTCCAGATTGGTCGGACGACTTGATTCATCCGCACCTGCATGCCGACTTTCGCCGGGCCTGGTCCTACGTGGTATGTAAACGGCAGGCCCCCTTGCCACTCCTGCGGTGCCGTGACCCCTTTCATATTCTTTAGAATCGGCTCGGCGTCCGCGTAAGAAAGCGGCATAATCGCCAAGTGGGGGACGTTTGAGCCGTCGGCAGCAACTCTTCCTGGAAGGATGAATTCATATAGGACCGAGCCGCGCTGAATTCCCGATGCAGGCCGCCATGGACCTTGGGGATAAGAGTCGCCGACGTGATAACCGTCATTCTGTGGGTCGGAGTAAATGAGGAGCCCGGCGACCTTGTTCTTCTCTGCGATTTCCGCTTTTACTCCCCGATAGCAAGCTCCGTACCGGACAATCACAATCTTCCCTGCTACGGAAATTCCCTTGGATTGCAGAAATTCATAATCGGCCGGAAGGCCATAGTTCACATACACGACCTCAGAAGTCACATCACCCGAACCGGAATAAGCATTAAACGCGACCGAGGCTCGGTGATCCCTTGAGGCCGGATCTTCAGCAACATATTCCGGATGGGGCCCTGAGAATTTCTCCGGACCGAGCAATTGGAACTTGATCTCGCGCGGTTCGGAATCCAGCACCTTGAACTCCTCGATTTCCGCGTCAAGGCCGTAACTTCGGAATTGCTTGAGCACGTACTCCGCAGTGCGTCGATCGCCGGGGCTGCCGGCTGCATGAGGCTCGGCGGTCAAAATCTTGTGAATGGCTTCGGCCCGCGCCGGATCGGGGACGGCTAGAATTTTCTGTTCTAGAGAACGCTCGCGCCGACTGTGCGCGGGTGTAAACCCACGCAAGGTTAGGTGATCTCCCCCGGCAGTCCCTCCCCACGCCAGTGAAAGGATTGCGAGGAGCAAGAAGTAGCGTTTTTCGGTTCGCACGCGAGATCCCTAAGAGCCTATCGCAACACTTGAACGATCAAGGTGGGCGCCCAGCTATCGCGTCCACGATTTCCGGGATACCGTGACCGACATTAACAACGCCTACGCCCCCAATCGCGTCCAGGTATTGATTTCCCTCATCGTCGTATACGTAGATCCCTTTGCCTTTCACAAGAGTCTTCGAACTCTTCGAAAGTTCGGCGTAAAGTACATGGCTGCTCACGGAAGTCCCCTTGGCCTTCTCGGACTGATGCCGTGTCGTCGCCCTGTCTGCGCGCAGCCGATCATTGACAAGCGCGCTCCGCCTTCACTTTTCCCTTTTCCAACCGGGTCCGCGAAGTGCGCGGCCGGCTTTGGAGCCCGTGAGTTTGCCGTGATCGTATTCAAGCTCGCCATTGACAAATACGTCATCGACGCCTTTCGAGACCTGCGTTGGCTGGGCGTACGTCGCGCGGTCGATGATAGTGGAAGGATCGAAAACAGTGATGTCCGCGTAAAATCCCAACTTGATCAGCCCGCGATCCGTCAAGTGCTCGCGCTGCGCCGGCATCGATGTGATTTTCCGAATAGCCTCCGGAAGGGATGTCAGGTGCTCGTCGCGGACATACTGTCCGAGAAAGCGCGGGAACGCGCCGAACGAGCGCGGATGAGTTGTTGGCTCGAAGAGCGGCCCATCGAGTGAAAGCTCGTTGGCATCAAGACAGATCGAGGTCCATGGCTGCTTGAGCGCATACGTCAAATCTTTCTCGCTGGCCACGAAAAAGAGCGCTCCACTTAACGCTTGATCGGCAAGAATTAAGTCAAGCAGCGCGTCCATATCCGACTTTCCTTCCATCTTAGCCATCTGTGCTACCGTCTTGCCGACGTATCGCCGCAGCGCCGGATTGAAGACCACGGAAATCAGAACGCCTGAGCCACCGCCGCTGTCGTAATAGAGATTTTCCCAAGCTTCGTGATCATCAGCCATGTCGCGCTTGATGCGCGCGCGGACCTTCGGGTCGCGCAATCGCTCAAGGAGCTTGTCCGTTCCGCCATCGGCCACCCACGGCGGAAGCGACGAAGCAATCGCAGTCGCGCCGGCGAGATAGGGATATTGGTCCGCGCGAATGTCGAGCCCTGCATCGCGCGCCGCCTGAATCTTTGCGACAATCTGTCGCATTGTGCCCCATCGCGACTTTCCGGCTACTTTGAGATGGAAGATTTCTACCGGCAAATGGGCTTCGCGGCCGATACGGATCGCTTCGTCGAGCGCGCCCATTTCGGTAGCACCTTCGCTTCGCATGTGCGTCCCATAGATTCCGCCGTACATCGCCGTCACCTTGGCAAGTGTGATCAATTCATCCGTCTTAGCGTAGTGTCCTGGCGGATAAATCAGCGCGGTTGAAAGCCCGAGCGCACCATCCTTCATCGCCTGTTCCACGAGCGCCTTCATCTGTTCAAGTTCTTCCGGCGTGGGCGTGCGATTGTCGTCGCCGATCACCGCTTCGCGCACCTGCGCCGCTCCTACGTAAGTTCCCAGATTGATCGGTGTGCCGTCTTTCTCAAGGCGGCGAAAATAGCCATCTAATGTCGTCCAATCTACCGTCAGATGGTATTGATTGAGATACGGCTTCAGCGCCGGTAGCGTCTTCCCGTTCTGTGGCGCGACCGAACCGCCTTCGCCAGTAATTTCGCTCGTGATCCCCTGCGAGAGCTTGCTGAGCGAGCGGCTATCGATCAGCAACGTGAGTTCCGATTGCCCCAGCATGTCAATGAATCCCGGGGACACGATCTGACCCGTTGCGTCGACTACCGTTCTTGCCTGGGCTCCCGCAAGGTTTCCGATGGCCGCGATCCGGTCATGGCGAATCCCAATATCTGCTGCATACCAAGGCCCGCCGCTGCCATCGAGAATATGACCATCCTTGATGATCACGTCGAAGGGTGCGAGCTGATCCGACTGAGTCGAATAAATGGCGGAGGCAGTCTGAGGCGGCGCCGGGATGACGGCGAAAACTCCAGCCACGAATAGAAAGAGTAAAATGGAATTATTGCTCTTAATCATGCCATCGAGCGGTGATGGTTCAAATCCTTGGTCCGACGACCGAAAGTTGGGACTCGTCTTCCGACTCACAGCGCCCCCGCGTGGCCACTTGAGAGAGATCCTCGGATCGAAGGAGTAGGATCTTGTAACGAATCGCGACGGTTCCTTCGGGTCACAAACATGTCATAGCGTGGAGATTCGCAAGTTGTGGAATTTGGCCGAACCCTCGTTTACGAAGACACCCCAGCGCCCGTGTTTCAGGTCGTAGAGCCGGGTATTCATCGCGACTCGATTGTCTGCATAGACAACGCAAACGGTGTCATCCACGAATACCTTTAGATCAATTGATGTGTTAGGGGAAAGAGTAATTGGTCTTTCGACTCCAGCATCGAACGGAATGTCGCCGGAACGCGGCCAAGTATCAAAGACAAGTCGATTCCGCAAGGGCTCCAAGCGAAAGTAGTACGCGGAATCAAGATCGTCACTTACGCGAAACATCAAGCCGCACCCGCGCGTATTCTTTTCGAAGACGACCGTCGTCTCGATCTTGCAACGGCGCGGCATCGCGCCTGCGGGAGAACAGGCGAAACCTCCGGGAGCGTCGAGTTGAATTCCATCCGTCGAAATTTCAACAGGACCCATTCCATTTTGAAAGTGAAAGTCTAGATCTTGAGAGAACGCGCGATCTACGCTGTCAGGCACTTTCACGGAAAGTGTTCCATCTGTTTCTTGAACGATCTCGTGGACCACAAGATTCCCACCCCAATCCCATCCCGATGGCCCTAGTTCTATGTTGCTTGGGTAAGGTTTGCAGGGAACGAAGCCGGAGTCACGGTTCGAACGGAGATAGTCGTTCTTATCGTAGCGCGTGGGATTCCAGCCAAAGGCAAAACGCCGATGGCCATCCGAGGCGGTTTTGGCAGCGTAGTAAGCCCGGCCGTCGAACGAATCGCATTCAGGCGCGAACCAAGGGCCCTTCAATGAACGGCTCATCCGGTAATGTGTGCGGTGTTGTTCGCTAAACTCTGAAAATACCAGGTACCACCAATCCCCCATCCGGAACAGATCCGGGCATTCGTGATCGACGTACAGGCCTGGAGCCCAGAATGGCTCCCGCACATCCCATTTCTTCAGGTCTCGCGAGACGCACAGAGCGGTACACCCTCGTCTTCTCGAAGGTCCCGTTTTGAGCCGGGCCACGACCAGCATCCAATACTCCTTAGCTTCTTCATTCCAGAAGACAAACGGGTCGCGCCAGTCGTCCCGATCGTACCTTTCCAATGGAGCATAGAATGTGTCTTCTGGAACCTTGGTCCAGTGCAACAGGTCGTGGCTGATAGCGTGCATGATGCCGTCTTCAGGCTTTCCTTGGTCCGGGAAGTAACGGTTGTTTCCTGCATAAAAAATGTGGTAAAGCCCTTCCGCCTCGATAACGCTACCCGCGAAGCAGCCGAGATCCTGCTGATTCCTGTTGCCCCGCGGTAGCACTTGACCATGTTCCGTGAAATGAACGAAATCTTCCGTGCTGATCTGGTACCAGGAGCCAGGCCAATACAACGGCTCTCCTTTGGGGCAATGAGAAACGTCTCGCCATGCTGGCGAAAAGAACAGCCTGAATTTCCCGTCTTTGTAGAAAGGCTGAACGTCAGCAGTCCAAGCATTCTCAGGCCGATAGAAAAAATCTCGACCATGGTTTGTGCTTGCCGCCGAATCGCGCCGTACGGGAGATTGCTCTGCGAGCGAATTGGCGATGTTACTGAAAGCTGATGCCTTCCCCGAAAAAAGGACCGATGCGGCCGTTACGGACTGTAGAAAGCGGCGGCGCTTCATGCAGTTTCGTGCCCCCCAGTCTTACTCGTTCGGGCTCAGCTAGCGAACATCAAGCAAGCCGAGCAATTCCCGCTAGCGGGAGCGCTGTTCTCCACAACGCTCCGGCTAGCTCATTGAACCGCGCTAAAAGTTAAACTTCAATGCGAACTGAACGATTCGCGGATTTACGCTCGTGCTCGTGATCTGGCCAAAAGTCGAATCTCCAAAATTCGAATCTGGATCCGCGAATTGCGGATGGTTGAAGATATTGAAGAACTCCGATCTGAATTCAAGATAGGCATCTTCACGCGGCCAGCGCACTGGAAACTGCTTGTGAAGGGCCACGTCCCAATCATTCTGCCCAGGCCCCTTGAGAATGCCGGTGCCAGCATTGCCAAACCCCAGCGCTGCAGGGTCGTCGGCACTGAAAACCGCTGGGGCGGTGAAGCAGCTCGCATTGATGTAATTATTGAGATGGCTGCTCACACCTCCCGAGTTAACGTACTGGCTCGGCGTGCAGCTGCCACTCAGACTCGCACGATCGGATAAGGTGCCATAGACGCTGTTTCCGTTGAAGTAGGTGACTGTCAAAAAGTGGCCGGCCTGGATCGTCACCACGCCTGAAAGCGACCAACCGCCCAAGAGTTCGCCCTTTAATGAGGTCGAGCCTTTAGGTCCCGGGAATTCGTACGTGTAGTTGGCAACGAAGCGTTGAGGCCGGTTGTAGAATTCCGGACCGTAACTTTGGCGTACGTTGTTTTGGTCTCCAAGCACAGTACCTCCGCCTCCGAAGCCAGTCGCCAATTGGTAAGCACTAACTAGCTCCTTCGAAAACGTGTACGACAACTGAGCTTGCAAACCGTGACTGAATCGCTTGCTGAAGCTAACGAGTAGTGCGTTGTACCACGTCTCTCCCGTAGATTGGAGAGCAACAACCCCGTAAGGGGCCCATCCCTCATACGGAACCCGTAAGGGTAAATTCGCCAAGGTATTCGTAGTTTGACCTCGTATCGGATTCGCTGTAGATGCTATCGCCGCTTGATTGAGGGAAAGGTTGATAACTTGGTGCAGGCCGCGGGTGCCCGAATAACCCACTTCTAGGACTGCGCTCGGAGTAATTTGCGCCTGCAGACCAAGGCTATACTCATGCTCCATAGGCGGACGAAAATTGGGGTCGAACAAAAACTGGAAGTTTGAAGTGGATGGCGAGTACGGGATGAAAGCCGGCAACGTTGGGACGGTTAGATCGAACGGAACCTGGTTGGTCGCTGCGGCATTGCCAGGTCCCGAGAGAGACCGAAATACGGAAAAAGGAGGATTACCTAGCAAATTCACTACCATCTGCGCTGTGTAGCGGCTGTGGTAAATGCCGTATCCTCCTCGCACGACCAAACGATCTGTGTGCGGAAGTTGCCAAGCGAAACCGACGCGAGGATTCCAAGTATTCTGGCCGACTCCGTTCATCGCACACTCGTTGGAAGCTCGAGTGACCCCTGGCGATACCGGCCCAGTATAGTTCGAGGGGACTACGGTTCCAGCGAACGTTCCCCCTAGCGGCGGATTTGGATCCAGCAATGCCGGATTGAGTGTAGAGTTGCGGCCAAGTGCATCGGTGATGCAGCCGAGCCGATCATAACGGAAGCCTAGATTTACCGTTACTCTCTTTGTCAGCTGGACGTCGTCCTGCGCATAGGCGCTCGTCGTCCAGTCGCGGAAGCCTCTGTCAAAGAGGCCTGGCGAGTCCTCAGATAGAAAAACATTGCTGAAGGCGGTGCCGTTCTGCGCCGCACTCTGTCCCACCAGGAAATCGGCCCAACTCAGGTAGCCTAGTCCGCCGATAAATTTGTAGCCCACATTATTAGACTGCTCACGGATAACACCTGCACCAAAGCCAAAACGATGGTGACCGCGAATCCAGGAAATCGAGTCTTGGAACGTGAACGTGTTTTGTGCGATCGAGACCGCTTGCCCGTTCCCGCCCAGTTCGAGACCGCTGGGGGATGGGAAGTCCAGCGCGTATTGTGGACGATTGTTATCAAAGGCAGGCACCGTAACGCCGACGTCGGAAAAAAGAAACGGTTCACCTACGGTACTGTGTTGGGCGGCGCGATGGAAAGCAAGCTCCGCCTGGTTCACGAAGTTGGAACTAATAATGTACGTGTGCGTCAGCGTAAGATAGCGGTATCCGAACGGAAAAGTCTGCGGGAAGCCCGGCACCGACCTACCCGATGTCGAAGTAAACGGCAAGGTATATGACGACGAGTTATCGTCGAAGAAAAACCGGGCGGCGAGCTTGCTCTTCTCGGACATTTGATAGTCGGCATTCGTCATGAACTGATTATCCGTGAAGGGACAGGCGATGCTGAACGCCGATTGGCCCTGGCTGTCAAAGGGTAGGCTCGGATTCACGGTCTGAGGAGTGGGAATCGCATACTGGCCGTTTGGCAGCTTGAACTGCAACAAGCTCAGGGCGACGGGGCTGATATTCGATCCATTTGCAAGAATGACCGTGCCCCCATTTGCGCCGGCCTGTCCTGCGAACAGCGCGCCAAGAGCTGCGGCCGAGCGATCGTTCGTGAGCGGGGGCTCGGTAACGGTGGAAGAACATTGCGGATCCAGTCCGTTTCGCTGGCGATTGCCTTCGTACGACACAAAAAATGTCAGTTTGTTTTTTACAATGGGGCCCCCGAGATCACCGCCAAACTGATTCTGATTGAGCACCGGCCTTGGCTGGTGGTTGGCGTTTCGGAAGTAAGTGTTGGCATTTAGCACATTATTGCGGAAGAATTCCCACACGCCGCCATGGAAGTTGTTTGTGCCTCCTTTTGTGATGACATCCACATTGGCGCCCGCATTTCTGCCAAACGACGCATCGTACTGCCCGGTCTGGACCTTGAACTCCTCAATCGTATCCGGATTCGGAAGAGGGGCCCCGCCGCCGCCGAAGCCATAGCTGCCAATGTCATTGACCCCCACACCGTTCATCTGATAGTTGTTGTCCCATACAGTGCCGCCGTTGGCTACAAGGAACGAGGATGTGCCGGTAACGCTGCCCCCATTACCCAAGGCGGAAGAATTCCACACGTCACTATGCACGTTGGAATTCAGCGCGATAATTTGCGTGTAGTTTCGCGTCGCAAGCGGAAGATCCCGCACCTGCTCGCCATCGGTTACATTACCCAGCGCGCTTGATTGGGTCTGTAGCTGTTCCGTCGTGGCCGACACGGTAACCTTCTGTGAGACTTGTCCGATTTCAAGACGCGAATTCAAAGTCGTGTTCTCAGCCACGATGATTCGAACGCCTACGAGAGAGATTGTCTTGAAGCCTGACCGGCTGATCTCAACGTCGTATTGGCCGGGAAGCAGGAGCGCGACGACGTAATTACCGCTCGCATCGGAGGAAACGGTACGGGTTTCACCCATGGCAGTACTGGTTACCTTTATCTGGGCGCCCGCAATCGACGCGCCACTCGGATCAGTTACCGCGCCAGAGAGGGCGCCGGTGCCGGATGTCTGAGCCATCATCGCCGCCGCCATTCCGATCAGCGACAGTAATACCACAATGCTCAGCATGGCTGTCCTCCACTTTTGAACTTGCTGGCTCCAACTGATACGCAATCTTTGGTTATCGTTCCGCATGTCGCTCCTCCACACACTCGATAATTAGCCGACTCAAGACAGGTGGTTTCCGCAGCACATATCGCGAATGCAACATTTGCATCATAGACTCAGTGCTTTTGCGACCAAAGTATGCTTGCTTACAGGCCTTGTCAAGAAGAAAGTGTGGCCTGCCCTTCTTGCGTGTGTTTGGCGACCGATCAGATCAGCGCCAGATAATCATGCCAAAATGTCGATTAGTCTCATAAATCTGCTTGTTTATGATCTATCTGCGCCCGCTGTTCAGTTCTCATGGCCTCGCTGGACTGAAGCTGACTGCCACGGTAAAGCCGCGGACTCGGAACGGTCCAAGTTGGAGCACATGTTGCATTATCAATTGCAAATAAAATGCACGACGCTTACAATCGTGACTTCTGTGGAGATCAACGAGTTGGTCCACAATGACTCATACCTAAAGCGCCGGAGATTCACATTAGCCGCATCGCGGGCAGTTGGCCATGATCTCTCGCCCGGTCGATTTCATGATTAGGGTCGCAGAATCTTAGACGGAGTAACAGTCCTTGCCCCAGTACATCGTTCAATCCGCTTTCGCCCCCCAGAGGAATGACCGCTACGTATTAAATCGGGTGGCAAGACATGTGCGAAGGTACACGAGGGTTCTTAATCCCGAAGATCATGCTGCGGCCATCGAGTTCTTCCGTACGTATCCTGGATATTTCCCGACACCATTGCGAAGCTTGAGGTCTCGTGCCAGGAAAATGGGAATCCGAGAATTACTGGTGAAGGATGAGTCCAATCGGTTCGGTCTGAGCTCATTCAAGGTATTGGGAGTGTCATACGCGATCCATCGTCTCTTCGAAAGCGGAGATCTGCGGCCGAATTCGATCGTCGCCTGTGCAACGGACGGGAATCATGGCCGGGCATTGGCGCATGTCGCACGGCGGAATCAACTGAAATCAAGAATCTACATTCACAGAGGCACATGTTCCGCGCGCGTGAAGGCGATCGAATCGGAAGGGGCTCAGGTCATCCTCGTGGAGGGCAATTACGATGATTGCGTGACATTTGCGGCCCATGACGCGATGAAACACGGTTGGATCTTAGTTTCAGATACGGCGTGGCCCGGTTACGACATAGTGCCGAGATACATCATGGCGGGATACACGATGTTAATCTCCGAGGCGGCGAATCAGTGGGGGGAGCCTCCGGACCTGGTGATTGTTCAGGCGGGAGTTGGAGGCTTGGCGTGTGCCGTTGTAAGCGCGCTGGTAGAAGGGTTCCAGTTCAAACGACCCTTGATAGCGAGTTGCGAACCAGAAAGCGCGGCTTGCGTTCTGGAATCTATGCGGGCCGGAACTCCTGTCGTAATACGCGGCTCACTACAGACAATTATGGCTGGCCTCAGCTGTGGCACTGTATCATCCATTGCATGGCCTGCTTTGCACTCTGGTTTGGACGCGTGCATTGCCGTAACTGACGACGAGTGTGCCGAGGCCGTTTGTAGCCTGGCGCAGCCGGAAGCCGGGGATCCGTCAATTCTCGCAGGAGAGTCCGGGGCTTGCGGTTTGGCGGCACTCAACGCGATCCTGCGCCGTGACGAATTCCGTCCCGTCCGTGATGGCTTGCGTCTGGGTCCAGAGACGCGCGTACTCTTGATTAACACCGAGGGTACGAGCGATCCGGAAGTGTAACCTCCCCTCCATACGTCGAGGTGATTGACTTTCAGCTAGCGGAAATGCGCTCGGGGAGGCGAACCCTTCGTGTAAGTAACGCTTTAATTCTTCCGTTCCTGGATAGCGTTGATCCCAACGCCTGGCAGCAAGAGTGCATTAAGGAAGTTCGAAGCGCCGCCCACGATCGAAATCAGAAACACGGCTCTGGGATGTACATCCATCAGTGCGCGGCAGTAGAAATCGCGGCGGCTGATCCCAAACGCTGATGAAAAAAGTTGGCTGCCGCCGAGTAAGCGGCAATCCACGTTCGATGCAATAGGAAATTGTGGATTTCATCAGCAAACACGATCTCCTGAAAGTCGACGCCTTGTTTCCGCAGCGCATCAGTCAATTCGACCATTTCGGCGAATGGAACGTTGCGGTCGTCGTCACCCTGAATCAGCAAAACAGGTGAGCGCCACGTCTGCAGGGAAGCAATGGGTGAAGATTCCCAAGCGAGGCGCGCGGCGTCGGGGTGGGAATCAGGATTGTAACCGGGAATCCAGTAACTCAACTCGACGTTCCAGTCATGTACGCCGTGCAGATCCACGCCTGCCGCAAACAAATCGGATGAGCGTGAAAGGCCCATTGCTGTGAGATACCCGCCATAGCTTCCTCCCCAGAGCCCAATTCGTTTGGGATCGACGTCAGAGCGGCTCCGCAAGTAAATACCGGCGCCCTCTACATCGTTATACTCGCTCGCGCCCGAGGCGCCATACTTTAAGGCCTCGCGGAAATCGAGTCCGTAGCCAGTGCCACTGCGGTAGTTCACGGAGAGCACGACGTATCCGCGACTCGCGAGAAACTGGTTCATGCCGTAAGCGTTACTGTAGTAGTCGATGTCATGCCAACCGAGAAGCATTTGGCGGCGCGACCCCCCGTGAAAAAACGCGACGGCAGGGTGGCGAGAGCCGTCACTGGCATTGGGAGGAAGGAAAAGCTGGCCGTGAATCTGCATTCCATCCGCGGCAGAGAAAATCACTTGCTGGGGCGTGACCAATTGCGCGGTAGGGAAATCTGCCGGAATTGCATTCGGCGCGAGATCGCGAATTTCGCTCGCACCCGCGACAATCGCAGGCCGCATCGCAATCCGGGCGTCAGAACGGAGGACGGCGACGGTCTGGTTGTCGCTGCCTACAACCGGTGCGGTTTCAATTCCTGAACGAGCCGTTAACGCGCTCGGCATGTTTTGACCGACAGCCACTTTCCAGACATGCCGACGGTCGATGTCGTTTTGATTCGAGGAATAGACGAGAGTCTTACGATCAGGGCTGAGCGAGACGTACTCGACTTCGAAGGACCCGGGAGTAAGAAGAGTAGGCGCGCCGCCGTGAGCGGACACCGAATACAGGTGAATCCAGCCATCGGCTTCCCACGGGAAGACGATTTGATCGCCGGCACCCCAGAAAATCTGGTTCTCGGCAACAATTCCCCAGAAGGCGCTACCACGACCCGTGGAGGATTTCCATATTTCGCGGCCTTGTCCCGTGTCGGCCTGTGCGACAAGAATCGACCAGGGTTCGCCGGTTCGCTTTGCTTCAAACATCTGCGCGTCTTTCGACGAGGGAATGCGGAGAAACGCGATGGTCTGGCTGTCGGGCGACCAGGCGGGTCCGGAATCGTAATTCGTGCTTGGCTGCATGTAGCTGAGTTTCTTTGAGCCCATGGCGTATACGCCGATGAGACTGTGATCGCCGCGCCTGCTGACGAACGCGAGATAGCGGCCGTCCGGAGACCAGCGCAACGAGCTGCTTTCGCCTCTCGAGTGAATCAATTGTTCTGGCTCTTCGCCACTATCAAGTTTTGCGAGCCAGATCTGGCCCTTGAAGATGTAGGCGACAACATCCCCCTTGGGAGAAACGGCCGGCGAATGGCCTTCGCCTATCTTCCTCGGCTCGCTGCCTGAGAGCGGAGCGATCCAGACGTCCTGCACGACCCCCTGCACAAACCGTGCGGGATTGGGATAGGGCTTGTCGCTGAATTCGAGGTCGCCGCCGCGCACATAGACTATGAAGTTTGCGTCGGGAGTCCACGTGAGTTCGCCGATGCTCTGACCATCGTCGTCGGAATACTTCGTGAGTTGCCGGCTAGCGTAGCCATTGCTGCCGCGTGCGGGCTCGGCCACCCAGACATTGCGCTTGCCCTCAGCGTCGTAAACCCAGGCAAAACGGTCATTTGCGGGAGCAGCGACTAAATCTGTGGAGAACGGAGCACTGAGCACTTGCTCAATCGTGAAGCTACCTAGGGCAGCCTTGTCACTGCGAGCCCTATTCTTGCCTCCGCCTAAGACCATGGTGGGCCAAAAAATGAGAAGCGACACCGCGACTCGCATGATCATCTGCATCTGAGCGCCCTCCGACAGAAAGACGTAATCTCGGTTGGTACACCGGGAGTGTTAAGAATGCCATCCAACTGAAGGTTATGGCACGAACTCGAAAAACGCCGCAAATCATGCCACTTCCCAATTCCTTCGCCTCTCTTGCGATAAAAGGTAGCGAAGGTGGTCCAGTTGTAGATCTTCATGACAACTGACCTGATGACCTTGTAATAGACCCACGCCGACCAGAGGAGCGCGAAGGAATCCGGGCTGAGACATATTATCGATCATGTGAAAGACTACTTCGCGCTGGGCAGGACGAGGAGCCTCAGTTCCGAGCTTTGCGTTGTTGAGCGATAGACTCGCTCGGTGGCTTTCTGAAAATCTGACCCGACCGCGCGGTAGATGTCCTCAAACCTCTGCGGATTTGGATCCACGAGAGGAAACCAGGAGCTTTGAATCTGCAACATCATGCGGTGTCCTTTCGTAAACGTGTGAAGGACGTCGGGCATCGTCATGACAACCTTGGTGACCTTGCCGGGCGTGAACGGTTCGGGCTTCTCGAAGCTGTTGCGGAACTTGCCGCGCATCACGTCGCCGCGCACCAACTCCTGGAATCCGTCGCTGGGATGGACGTCGATGAGCTTGATAATCCAATCGGAATCCGTGCCACTGGTGGAAACGAAGAGAGTGGCGACGATGGGACCTGCGGCAGTTAAGTCTTCGGCCAGAGCCTCACTTTGGTACACGAGAACATCCGGCCGATTTGCCGCGAAGCGTTGATCGATCGCCATGTAGTCGGGATCCATGTCCGTACCCGGCCCGGGAATGAAGGGCACGGGGTTAGCAGGATCACTTACGTATTCGTCAAAAGAATTGGAGGAGCCATTTGTCGGCCGATGGAACGAAAGCGTTCGGCCTTCGCCCAGATAGATGGAGCGCTTGGTCATATTGTTCGGCGGCCAGGTATCGAACTTGCGCCAGCGGTTGGCGCCGGTTTCAAAGGCGTAAGCCTTAGGAAGTCGCGGGTCTGCGCCGTCCCGCAAATAGTGCTCAAAGAATGGAAACTCGATTTCATCGCGGAAGAATTTGGAGGTGTTGGAGCCAAAGTGCAATGGTCCCAGCGAGTCTCCGTTTCCGAAGGCCCACTGCCCGTGCTCCCACGGCCCCGAAACGAAAAAATCGGCCGTTTGAGGGCTTTGCTGTCCGATGGTCTCAAAGACGTGGAGCGCTCCGTAGAAATTATTTGCGTCATACCAGCCGCCCACACTCAGAACCGCCGGCGTGATGTTGCGCAGATGCGGCAGGATGTTGCGTGCCCTCCAAAATGAATCGTAGGTCCCATGCTTCATCATTTCGGTCCAGCCGGGCGACTGGCCGTGGAAGTAATTCGAGTCGGCATTGGAAAGAGGTCCCATTTTCAGGAAAAATTGATATCCATTCGGTGGATCAAAGTGGAAGGGCTCCCCGCAGCTCATCGCAGTGCCCGGGCCGAGGCGGTCGCAGGACGCCATGAAGTTAAAGGTTGACGTGAGAAAAAACGCGCCGTTGTGGTGCGTATCGTCACCCATGAACCAATCGGCCTGTGGCGCCTGCGGCGAGGCGGCCTTGAGCGCTGGGTGAGCATCAATTATGCCAGCTACCGCGAAGAACCCGTTGTAAGAGATTCCCCAGAGACCAACGCGTCCATTGTTGTGAGGAATATTCTTGAGGAGCCAATCGATCGTGTCATAGGTGTCTGTGCTTTCATCTATATCAGACGAACCATGCCTGTCTTTCTCGGGCGTCATGTGGACGAAATGACCCTCCGAATGATACCGGCCGCGAACATCCTGCGAGACGAAAATGTAACCGGCCGCAGCGAAGCGATCGGAAAGCCCGCGCACCGGGGCGTAGGCGTCGGGGCCATAAGGAGCGACACTATACGGCGTCCGACGCAGCAGGATCGGATACTGTCTGGATGAATCGCGCGGCGCATAGACCGATGTGAAGAGCCTGACGCCGTCGCGCATGGGAACTTGGTATTCGTGCTTTTCGTAGTTGGCCTTGAAGTTCGTGACGTCCCTTTCTTGCTGTGCATCCTGCATGAGCAGCCTGCGAGCACCCGGCAGCAGGATCACCGAGAGGCCAAGGAGAGCAGAGAGAAGCGGCCTTGAGAAGCGAATTGACCTGGAAGTGTTGGTCATTTGTACGCCCCCTCCACTCACGGTTCTTCACCGGAAGTTCAACCGCAAGCCGAACTGAATCGATCTCGGGCTAACCTAGGTGGACAGGATCTGGCCAATCCGCAAACCGGGACGTATAAACGTCCGGCCGAATCCCAAAGCCAGAAACTGACGCTTCTCCAATCCATTCCTCAGACACTCCTAGATCCCCCAGTCTTGCTCAGCACCGAAATCTGTCTCGATCCACGGCTCGCCCATCCTGCTGGTAATGGAAGCGCCGAGATTTTTTTCAGCACGCTCGCAAACGGCTGCCGGGTGAGGTTACTCTCCGCCAGGAGTGGCCAGAACGATCGGGCCTCCTTGATCAAGCGGTCACGCATGTTCACCGGCTGCCGCTAACACATTCCATTTGCCGTCAGAAATATAATGATCCGATCAGTAAGCTTCGGCGCACTGCGGGTTCTTGTTCGGACAAGCATTCGATTTCAGAACCCAAGGATCCGGTTTCCTTCGCGTTGGCGTACTACTCCTCGTGATACCAGCGGTAGCCCGTGCGCTGCTCCTTGTCGAGTTTCCGCAAAAGAATCATGGTTCGTCGGGGTCGGTGGAATGCGATGCCGCATACGAGTGCATTCATCAGAGACATTGGGGCGACGTGGGATGTTCCAAAAGGCGCGTCAGTCGACACCAGAAAATATTCGTCTGAATAGCGAGCGATGGCTGAGACGGACGTGTCGGTTATCCCTACGCAATAGGCGTTTGCGGCTCGGGCCTTCTGCAAACCGTCAACAGTTTGTCGTAGTCCTCGACGAAAGCTGATAGCGATCACCAGATCACTCGTCCCGATGGAGCGCGCGACATGAACTGTCGAGCCAGGGCTGACTGCTGCCAGAACTGGCAGGCCCAATACCATGAGTTGATACTCAAAGTAGCGGGCCAATGGCGCTACTGCATCTCCACCAAAAATTACAATCCTTTTCGCGGAATAGAATCTATCGGCAAGGGCGGATGCGCGTTTCAGGTCCACGCCATGAAAAAGAGCTCGGAGGTTCTGCTGGTCCTGGCGAATGGCTTCTTGCGTTTGCGCCATCGCGGTCTTCTTGGTGATAACGGCGTCGCCAGCTAACTCAAGAGAAGTCGCGTGCGCAATCGAGAGTTCATGCAAGTACCGCTGAAAGTCGCGATACTCCGGGAAGCCCATAGCCAGGATCGTGCGGAGAAGTGTCGAGGGATCGAGCTTCAACTTGTGAGCGAGGCTCCGTACGCTCAACAGCACGTAGTCGCGAGGATGTTCCAGCACTCGCCTGACCATCTGTTGGCGCTTGGGGCTGATTTTGGACAGGATCTCGGCCACGCCGCCCGGTGGTGCATCGCGTCGTCGAATACTCGCCCGTGGCTTAGTGCTCATGGCATCCTAACAGCATTTCACAACTTTCATTTTGAGGCATCCTAAACCGATGCTTGACCGAAAATCAACATATTCTCATGAGGCACAATCGCACTATTTGTATCACGGTTTAGAAATTCATTCTCAAACATTCATCGCTATTTAATTCTATGCTATGCAGGCCTCGCATGAAACTGATATTCTTAAGATCGATGGAGAACGCAATACTTGAATCACTCTCACAGCCGAGACGTGGGCGAATGTGAGATGACGAAAGAGTGGAGCAACACGAATCAAGACTCTTCACGGTGCTTTTCTGACACACGTGCATCGGGTGAATCTATTTCTCCCGTTGAACTGGACACGGACGTCGGCAGCGGCGGCTCATAGGCCATGTCTTTCCACAAATTCACGTCGTCGGCTTTGGGGAAGTTCTTTGGGACATCTCCCCG
>Ga0187818_10000031_pt1 | contig 35047 bp, 29 predicted proteins | sample NC_wetland_sal_i_14_FD_130581 | JGI IMG/M metagenome (GOLD analysis project Ga0187818, IMG submission 130581) | Wetland sediment microbial communities from Neuse River Estuary, North Carolina, USA - SO4_3 | ecosystem: Environmental > Aquatic > Freshwater > Wetlands > Sediment | place: USA... | reverse complement strand
CCGGTTTCGGCGTCGCTGGCCAACGCGCTCATGATCCGTTGCATGGATTACAACGACATCTACTGGAAGCAGGACCCATCCCATCCCTCCGATATTTTTCCTGCGGCCATCGCGTGCTGCGAGCGCACCGGCAGCGACGGCAAGGAATTGATGGTCGGCCTGGTGCTGGGCCATGAGTTCGAGATGCGGCTGTGCGAAGCCGCCTTCCCCGGAATCCGCGAGCGCGGCTGGCATCATGCAACGCTAACCGCATTTGTGTCGCCGATCGTCGCCGGGCGCGCACTGCACCTGCCCTGGGAGAAGATTCAGCACGCCATTGGCATCTCGGCCAGCCGCCACTGCACGCTGGGCGCGGTCACAGCCGGCAAGTTGACCATGATGAAGAACACGGTGGATCCCCTGGCAACGCAGAGCGGCGTGTTCGCCGCGCTGCTGGCGGAGAACGGCTACTCGGGGCCGGAGCACGTAGTGGACGGAAAAGAAGGGCTCACGCACGTGTTCGGGCCGGAGTGGAAGCTCAATCTTCTGACCGATGGTCTGGGCGAGTCGTGGCGCATTACGCAATGTGGCATGAAGGCCTTCCCCACCGAAGCCCTGACGCACACTCCCATTTCCGCGGTGCTCGATTTGGTTAAGACCAACGATTTGCAGCCCGAGCGAGTCGAGAAGATCCAGATTCGCTCCCTGGCGCGAGCCGCCGACATCCTCTCCGATCCCAGCAAGTACGATCCGCATACCAAGGAGACCGCCGATCATTCGCTGCCTTACGTCATCGCGGCCGCGCTGGTGGACCGCCAAGTCACTCCGGTGCAGTTCACCATGGAGAAGATTATGGACCCGAAGATTAGGGAGCAACTCAAGAAGGTCGAGGTGGTCGCGGATCCCGAGATCGAGAAAGTGTTTCCAGCATTACAGAGAGTGATTGTGCACATCAATACAACAGATGGACGTTGCTTCAGCAAACAACTTGACTATCCTAAGGGTGACCCGCGCAATCCTTTGACCGATCAGGAAGTCGAAGAGAAATTCGCTGCGCTGGCCGAAGGAGTACTCTCCGAGAGCGCGCAAAAGCGAGTAAAGGAAGCAGTCTGGAATCTGGAGCGCGTCGGCTCGGTAAGCGAACTGATGGCCCTGATGGAGACGGATGTCCGCAAGACGAATGCCGGTAAGGGCAAAGGCGGAACCAGGCGGCGCGGGAAAGGCCAGAAGAAGAGTCGTAACATCCTTGCCTAAGCGCCCGCGTGGCGAGCCCAACCTGCGCCCGCGAGTAATGGAGTCCAGCATGCCGCAAACCATTGTCGAGAAGATCGCCCAAGCCCATCTCGCCGAGGGCCCCAATCGCCCGCTGCGTGCGGGCGACTTTCTTTCCATCCGGCCGTTTCACGTGATGACGCATGACAACACGTCGGCCGTGATGAGCAAGTTCAAAGCGATCGGCGCGAAAAAAGTGCGTGACGCCCGGCAACTCGTTTTCGCTCTGGATCACGACATCCAGAATCGGGACGAATCCAACCTGAAGAAATACCGCTCCATTGAAGCCTTCGCCAAAGAACAGGGAGTCGATTTTTATGCTGCCGGATCGGGCATCGGGCACCAGATCATGGTCGAGCGCGGATACGTTGTGCCCGGCTCTTTTGTCGTCGCCTCCGATTCCCACTCCAACATGTACGGCGCGCTGGGTGCGGTGGGTACGCCCATCGTCCGCACAGACGCGGCCGCGGTCTGGGCCACCGGAGAATTCTGGTGGCAGATTCCGCGGAGCGTTCAAGTCGTGCTGGAAGGCAAACTTCCGGAAGGGGTCACGGGCAAGGACGTGATCATCGCTCTCTGCGGCCTCTACAACCACGACGAAGCGCTGAACGCGGCAGTGGAATTCTCCGGGCCGGGCGTCGCGAGTTTGCCCATGGACGCCCGCTTCTCCATTTCCAACATGAGCACGGAGTGGGGGCCGCTGGTCGGCTGGTTTCCTGTGGACGCGGTCACTCTCGAATACCTGAGCGGCGTGCACCGGCGGCTGAAGGCGACAGGAGTTGAACGCTTCACCCAAGGCCAGCTCGAGCAATGGGCCGCGAATCCGCCGCTTCCCGATCCCGATGTGCACTACGCCGCCCGCATTGTCCTCGATCTCGATCAGGTCACGCCGCACGTGTCCGGGCCGGACACGGTGCAAGTGATGCAGTCCGTCGCCGAAATAGAAAAGAAAAAAGTCGCCATTCAGAAGGCCTACTTGCTCTCCTGCGTGAATTCGCGAGCGGCTGACCTAGAAGCGGCGGCGCGCGTTCTGCGCGGCCACAAAGTCGCGCCCGGCGTGAAGTTCTACCTGGGGGCGGCCAGCGCATGGGTGCAGCAGGAGGCTGAGAAGCGCGGCGCGTGGCAGGCGCTCCTCGAAGCCGGAGCGATTCCGCTCCCACCCGGTTGCGGGCCTTGCATCGGCCTCGGCATCGGATTGCTGGAAAAAGGCGAGGTCGGCATCTCCGCCACCAATCGCAATTTCAAAGGCCGCATGGGATCGCGCGATGCCCAATGCTACCTCGCGAGTCCCGAGGTGGTTGCGGCCTCGGCGGTCGCGGGCTACATCACTGGTCCCAACCACTTTGCCGATCGCACGCCGGTTCGCGAGTATCAGGAATTCGGTTCCGGCGGATACGCCGCCGAGCGAGTCGAGATTCTGCCCGGCTTCCCGGAGCGCGTGCGAGGACGACTGGTGTTCATGCCGCAGGATAACGTGAACACCGACGCGATCTACGGCAAGGATTACACCTATCGCGACGACATGACCCCGGAGATGATGGCCAAGGTGGTCATGGAGAACTACGATCCGCAGTTTGCGACGCGCACGCGAGCCGGCGACGTGATCGTCGGCGGATTCAATTTCGGCACGGGATCCAGCCGCGAACAGGCCGTCACCTGCCTGAAGGCGAAGGGCATTCCGCTGGTGATTGCCGCCAGTTTTTCACAGACGTACCTGCGCAACGCTTACAACAATGGCTTCTTGTGCATCGAAGTCCCGGTTCTGGTCACGCTCCTGCGCAAACAGTTCGCGAGCGAGATCGCGGCGAAAGAAAAGACGATCATCCCGGGTGAGGAAGTCAATATCGCATTCACCTCCGGCACCCTGACTTGGCGCGGGGAGAGTTTTGCCTTCCCACCGCTGGGCACGGTGCCGCAGTCACTGGTGATTGCCGGCGGGGCGGAAAACGTAGTCGCGAAAAAATTGGGACTCAGTTAGGACTCGTTTCGAGAGTCGACTTTGGGTAGGGCACGGCTTCAGCCGTGCCGTTCAGGCCGTCGAGGACGCGGGCTTTAGCCCCTGAGGGTTGTTCTTTTCAATCCCCAGGGCAACCGTCAGACTAGTTCCAAATCTGTAACATAAGTATTTTCAGGAGACAAACGCAATCATGTCCAAACATTCCGTAGTCACCATGCCCGGAGACGGCATCGGCAATCAGGTTCTTCCCGAAGCCGTGCGGCTTCTCAAAGCGGCGGGCTTCGATGCCGAGTACGTCCATGCCGACATTGGCTGGGAGTGCTGGTGCTGCGAAGGCAATGCGCTTCCACAACGGACGATTGACCTGCTGGCCAAGCACAAGCTGGGACTTTTTGGCGCCATCACTTCCAAGCCAAAGAAAGAAGCCGAGGCCGAGCTCACACCCAAGCTCAAGGGAAAGGGCTATTCCTATTTCAGCCCCATCGTCACCATGCGGCAGCGTTTCAATCTCGACACTTGCGTGCGGCCGTGCATTTCGTTCCCGGGCAATCCGCTGAACTTTATTCGCAAGCGGACCGACGGCGGTTTCGAGGAGCCTGTCGTCAATGTCGTTGTGTTCCGGCAAAACACCGAGGGCCTCTACGCCGGAGTGGAGTGGACCAATCCGCCGGAGCAGGTGCGAGCCGCTTTGGCCACGCATTCGAAATTCAAACCCTTTGCCGCGGTTCCTGGACCCGACCTTGCGATCTCCGTCCGCATCATTACGCGCAACGCCGCCCGCAAGATTTCGAAGGCTGCTTTCGAATGGGCGAAGAAATACGGATACAAGTCCGTCACCATTTGCGAGAAACCCAACGTCTTGCGCGAGACTTCCGGGATGATGGAAGAAGAAGCCAAAGCTGTGTCGAGGGAATATCCGGGCATCGAGCTCTGGTCCACTAACATCGATGCTCAAACCATGTGGCTGACCAAAAATCCCGAAGACTATGGCGTGGTCGTGGCTTCGAACCTGTTCGGGGACGTGATCTCCGATGCTTTCGCCGGGCTGATCGGCGGCCTGGGCTTCGCCGCCTCGGGCAACATCGGCGATGAGGTCGCCGTTTTCGAACCCACTCACGGCTCCGCTCCCAAGTATGCCGAACTCAACCCGCCCATCGTAAACCCGATCGCGATGTTCCTGTCGGCGGTGATGATGCTCGAGCACGTTGGCGAGGCGGAGAAGGCCGGCCGCATCCGCGCCGCGATCGCCGCCGTCGTGAAAAAAGGCAAGGTGCGCACCTACGATATGATGCGCATTCCGGGCGGCGCGAAGGCCATCAGCCAGGGCGCTGCCAGCACGGTCGAAATGACCGACGCGGTTCTGGCCCAGCTGGCGAAGCAACCAAACACGGGCGGAGCCTCACGGCTCGACACAGAACTTGCGCCGGCCGGAAAAGGCAAGTAACACGGGGGTTCTCGCATGACAGTTGCCATGGAAACTCGCGCCGGCGAAGCCGGACACTGGGGCGCGGACATTCGCTCCGACCTCCATGTGCGGATTGAACCGCGCTCACGCGGCGGCGTTGATATTGAACTCGAATCGCGGGTCAAGCCTTACTACGGTGACGCCATCCGCCGCCAAGCCGAAGAGGTGCTGGAGGCGCTCGGCGTGCGGCACGCGCAGGTTCAAATCCACGATGAAGGCGCGCTACCTTTCGTGATTGCCGCGCGCGTCGAAGCCGCGGTTCGGCGTGCTGGGCTGGGCGAGGGCACGCGCGTGCTTCCCGACCGGATTGCTCTGCCCGAGCCTTCGGCCCGCGATCGCATCCGGCGCTCGCGGCTCTACATTCCCGGCAGCGAACCGAAGTATTTCATCAACGCCGCCCTGCACGGAGCTGATGCCATCATTCTCGATCTGGAGGATTCGGTTCACGCCAGCGAAAAGGACGCTGCTCGTTTGCTCGTGCGCAACGCGCTGCGCGCGGTTGATTTTCTCCAGTGCGAGCGCATGGTGCGCATCAACCAACTTCCGCTCGGACTCGAGGACCTGGACGAGATCGTGCCCGAATCTCCGGACCTGATCCTGATTCCCAAAGTCGAGAACCCGGGGCAAGTCGTCGAGGCGAGCCAGCGTATTGCCGCGATTAAAGGTGACTACGGCATTACGCGGCCCATTTGGCTGATGCCGATTCTGGAGTCCGCGCTTGGAATCGAGAACGCATTTGCGATTGCGACGGCGAGTGAAAAGATCGTCGCGCTGACGATTGGGCTCGAAGACTACACGGCTGATCTCGGCGTGGTGAAAACTTCAACCGGCGCGGAATCTTTGTTCGCGCGGCAACGCACGGTCAACGCCGCTCACGCCGCCGCGGTGCAGGCCATTGATTCGGTGTTCGGCGACGTGGCCGACATGGAAGGACTGCGCGCCTGGGGTCTCAACTCCCGTGCTATCGGTTTCGAAGGCATGGGCTGCGTTCACCCGCTGCAGATCCCGGTGATTCACGAGGCGTTCGCGCCCACGTCGGCAGAAATCGAACGAGCGCGCAGAATCGTCTCCGCCTACAATGACGCACAGGAGAAGGGTCTGGGCGTCGTGAGCCTGGGATCGAAAATGATCGATCCACCCGTCGTGCAACGAGCCCTGAAGCTGATGGCGCGGGCCAAGGCGATGGGAATTGTTGATTGATGATTATTGATTGTTGATTGAAAAAGCGCGTGACCAAACCTGGCCGCCGAAGCAACTGAGGACGTGATGGCGATTCTCGACAAAACGGAACTTGTTACCAATGCCGCGGGACGCCTGGTCCCGGAAACGGTGAACCACTGTGGCCAGACCGCTTACATGGGCGTGGGGAAATACCAACCGCGCGGCCTTAAGGCTGCGCCTCCCATTCGTACGGCGGCCGACTATCCCGCGAACGGCGACAAGCGGGTTGCCGATCTGCAGACCGCTCTTCGCAAGTGCGGCCTGCGCGATGGCATGGTCATTTCTTCGCATCATCACCTGCGCGATGGCGACCGCGTCGCGCTGATGGCGCTCGAAGCCGCGGCCAGAATCAGCGTCAAAGATCTGATGTGGTTTCCCAGCGCATCTTTCCCTTCGCAGGAAGGCGCAATTAGGTTGATGGAATCGGGCGTCATCGACCACATTGAAGGCAGCATGAACGGCCCGCTGGGCGATTACTGCACCCAGGGCAAGATGCGCGGCATGGGCGTTCTGCGCTCGCACGGCGGCCGCTGGCAGGCTATTCAGGATGGCGAAGTCCACATTGATATCGCCGTGATCGCCGCGCCTACGGCCGATCCCTTCGGCAACTGCGATGGCTCGCACGGAAAGTCCGCCTGTGGCTCTCTGGGCTTCGCTCTGGCAGATTCGACCTACGCCGACCACGTCATCGCCGTCACCGACAACCTGGTTCCTTTTCCCTGCATTCCCTGGCAGATCCAGGGCAACAACGTGGACTACGTCGTCGAGGTGGATTCCATCGGCGACCCAGCCAAAATCGTTTCCGGCACGACCCAGATCACGCGTTCGCCCGATCGCTTGCGTATCGCCGAGTTCGTGGCGCGTTTCCTCCGCGATGCCGGCATCATGCGCAATGGATTCTCCTTTCAGGCTGGGGCGGGAGGAATTGCTCTGGCCTTCGTCAGCTACCTCAAGCAGATGATGAAGCAATCCGGCGTCAAGGCGCGCTTTGTGCGCGGCGGCTCAACCAAATACCTGGTCGAATTGCTGGAGGAAGGACTGACCGACTACATCCTCGACGGCCAGACTTTCGACCTCGATGGAGTCCGCTCCATGGCGAGCAATCCGCGCCACGTGGCGACGTCCCCGTTCACTTCCTACAACTATCACGGCAAGGGAAATTTCGCGTCCCTGGTGGATGCGGTTGTGCTGGGAGCCACCGAAGTCGACACCAACTTCAACGCCAACGTGGTCACACACTCCGACGGCCGGCTTCTGCACGGCATTGGAGGATGGCAGAACTGTCTGGCCGCCGGGTGCACCATCCTGGCAGTGCCCTCGTTCCGCGACCGGATTCCTGTGATTGTGGATGAAGTGACCACGCTCTGTGGGCCGGGCGAGTTGATTGACGTGGTGGTGACCGAGCGTGGCATCGCCATCAATCCGCAGCGGCAGGATCTGCTCGACGCGGTCAAAGGCTCGAAGCTCCCCATTCGCCCGCTCCCAGACATCAAGAAGGAGGTCGAGCGCATCTGCGGAGGCAGGCCTCAGCGGCCGAAGCGCAGCGACCGCCCGGTTGCCGTCGTGAAGTGGGTGGATGGCACCGTGCTCGACACGGTATGGCCGATTCCGTAAATCAGGATTCGGTCTTCCCGCGGCGTGTCCAGCGCGGCAGCAGGATCAGAATCAATCCATAGAACAGAAGCGAGACGACCAGCGACGCGGCGTTGCCGAAACGCAAGTCTTCGAACAAAAGTTTGAGCGTGCCGAAGGCGACCGCGGCATAAGCCACCCAGCCTAGTTCGACGCGCTTCCAGCGCGAGCCCAGAAAACCGAGAACCAGGGCCAGCGCGCAGTTCACGATGGTGCGGACCACTGAAAGGCGCGAGGCACCCAGTTCCATCCGTCCAGCAAAAAGCCCGACGATTGCGGCCACGGCCAGCGCCGCTCCGGCAAACCCCACCAGTACGGCAGGCACCACCCACAGCAGGCGGCGTTTGCCTTGATCTTCGCCTCCACGTGATCCGACGGCATAGCACACCACAGCGGAGATCACTACGATCCAGACGGTCCAATCCGGCGCCGTCGGGACACTTCCGGCCAACGCGCTCGCGGCATAAGCCGGAAGAGCGGAGACGGCAGACGCCGCAACCAAGTAGAAAGAAGCATGCAGACCTAAGCTGAGCTTGTGCGTACGCGTGTACACAAAAGCCGCCGCTGCCGCCAGCAAGCATAAGATCGGCACCTGGAAGTTCGCGGGAAAAAGCAGGAAGCTGCCCGCCAGCAGAAGCGCCGCTGCCCAGTTCGCGCTGACCCGTCGATTGCGGGTGTAGGCCTCGTCCGTGAATCGCGACAACGCTCCCCAGTAGCACGCAGCCGCCAGCAGCAGGAACAAGACGCCCACCGCGACTGCCGCCGAGCCTTGCGAGGCCCGCATCACTCCGTAAGCCGCAAGCACGAACGCCAGCGCTCCCTGCCCGATTTCGAAGAACGTGATCCGGTGGCGCAGGCCAAAGCTGCGAATTCCGATGCTGCCGCCGTAGATCGCAGCCAGAGCCAGGCACAAGGTCGTGATCACGGCCGCGGAGACGGGATGGTACCCCTCCGGCACGCCCCCGGAAGCGGTCAACACATACACGACCAGCCAGACCGCGAAATCGGCGGCCAGCGCCGGAACAGCTCGCAGGCTGAACCGGTGTCCCAGACAAGCTGCGATTTCCGCGGCGAGAGCCAAGGCCAGCAAAGCGGCGGTAAGCGGCACCAGTTCACGAGTCCCGATAATCAGTGCAAGGGCTGTGCCTACACTCGCCAGCATCGCGATCCAGGGAATCGCCTGCAGGTTGTGCTGCCATGCCAGCGCCAACGAAAGCACCAGAAAAGCGGCCAGCACCACCGCGGCGATGGCAGGTGACAGAACCTGAAAGCGCACGGTGGATTCCCACAACAGCGGCGAGAGAATCAGCGCAGATGTAATCCCGTAGGTGACGCTGGCAAAGCGGCTGGTGGCGTGCATTCTCGCCGCCCAGACCATCCAGAAGGCGGCGTACGCGATGGCGACCAACGACACTGGCAATTTCGGGATGCTGCCCGATTCCGCGATGGCACGCAGCAGGTAGGCTCCGGCGATTCCAAGGACTGCCTTGCCGAGGATGGGAACTGCCCCACCCGATCCGTCCAAGAGAGGCAGTGCACGCCCACGGGCCCGAACGCGTGGTTCCTGGATTTCTGTGCCGGTAAGCCGAGGATAGCTGGAACCGGCCGCCAGACTTTCCAGCGCGGAGATGCGGCGTTCCAGTTCCTGTATGCGTTCGCTCAGCTGTTCCACCGCCGATGCGATGCCGTCGACAGCTTGCGCCATTCGCTCCTCCGCATCTGCCCCCGCGCGCTGCGGGGCCTAGCTGGTTCCGCGCGCCGGAGCCACACCGGTGGCGAGAAGCGGTCCCGCATCCGGCCAGGGTGGCAGGAGTTTCACCAAAACCCACAGAATGCCGAAGGGAAGAATCATGAGCGCGATCGCAATCAGCAATCCTTCCCGCGTGGCAAAGGCCATCTTGTAAGTCGTGTATCCCAGGAAGCTCTTGGAGAAGAGTTGCCCGCCGATGACAACGTTCCAGCGCATCGCGAAGATGCCGATCACGGTCAGACACCCGGCCAGAACGTAGATCCGTTTGCGGGCTGTCTCGCTGAGCTTCCAAATCTGGGTCAGGCCGAGGAGAACGATGGGAGTCACGGTGCCGAGGAGAATCTGAACAATGACCTGCGACTTCCACAACCGGGTGTGCACCATGAAATCCAAACTGCGGAACGATTCGTCGGCTTCGTAGATGCGCTGCAGCAGGTCAAGCATCTCCAGGCTGAAATCGATAATGAACGTGTACATCAGGTACTGCGCGATCTTATCCACGCAGCGTATGTCGATTTGACGCCCGCGCAGCCGCGTGGAAAGCATGTAGAGCAGCATCACCGCCGCGATGCCGGAAACCATGGCCGAAAAGATGAACACGATGGGCATCAGCGGCGACGACCACCAGGGGTTCGCCTTCACCGATCCAAAGATGAAACCGACATAGCCGTGCAGCAGAAATGCCGACGGAATTCCGATCAGGGTGATGAAATATCCAAGTCTCTCGTCGATGCGCAGTGAGCGTTCGCTGATGTTGCTGGAGCCGAACGTGAGCGCGCGGTATACCAGCCGTGCTGCTCCCGTCGAGTTTTGCGATTTCACCACGATGTCTCGCCGGTAGTCGAGCCAGATTTCCAGCAGCAGGACCGCCATCAGGTACCAGAGATAGACGAAGCCGAACATCGCCATGGCGGAGGAACGGTGCGGCGTCAAATACATTTCCAGCGATCGCTCCGGATGGCCCAGGTGCAACTGCAACGGCAGCGGCGCGACCAGCAGGAAGGCCAATGCTGTAAGCAGAGCCAGGCGGTACGTCGGCTTCACGGCTTCCACCCGGAAGACCCGCTCCAGGGACGCCAGAATGAACGCTCCGGCCACCAGCCCCGTGATGAAGGGATAGAGAACGATGAGCACGCTCCACTGCAGCTCCACTTCGTTCGGATACATGAAGCCTTCGACGGGGATTTGCACGAGCCTCCTTGCTTCCCTTCAGCGGCTAAAGCCGCATCTGTGTTGCCGCACTGGCGACGCGGCTTGAAGCCGCGCCCTTTCAAAACCGGCCCTATCTCACCGACCCATCCATGCCGTTGTAGAAAACCTTCGCTCCCGTGGCCATGTGCGGTTTCAAAACTTGCACGTTATGCGTCCGCAAGAACTCATGAATCGGATCCTTGGGATCCTTCAAGTCGGCAAGTTGCCGCGCGCCCGTAGGACACACCTCGCAGCACGCGGTCGTGAGGCCCTTCCTGATGCGGTGATAGCAGAGCGAGCATTTCTCGGCCGTATTGGTCTTGGGATTGATGAACCGGCAGCCGTAAGGGCACGCCTGAACGCAATAACGGCAACCCAGACAATACGTCTTGTCCACCAGTACCACTCCGTCGGGCGTCACGAACGTTGCACCCACCGGGCAAACCTGCGTGCAGGGAGAGTCGGCGCAGTGGTTGCACAGCTTGGGAACGAAGAAATTCTTGCCGCCGATTTCGTTGGGCGGGAAACCCTGCTTTCCGCCGTTCGGCGACTCCACGTCCGGACGTTCAATCTTCCAGTCGGCGACGTGGTAGCGCTCGATCCAAGTGCGGTAGAAACCGTCAGGAACGTCATTTTCTTCCGCGCAGGCCCGCACACAACTGCCGCAGCCGATGCACTTGGGAATATCAATCAGCATGCTCCACCAGTGCTCGGTCAGCTTGTAGTTGGGCGAAGCCTCGGGCGTCCCCGCCAGCACATACTTCCAAGCGACCGCGGCGGCGGGCAACAAGACCAGCAAACGACGGCGGGTGATATCCATCAGTTCTTGCCCTCCGTCCTGGTTTTGCTCTCAGCCTTCTTTGTCTCACTCGGAGTGGTTTCAATCTTTGGCCGGTGCGGCTGGTGGCAGGTGTCGCAGGCGATCCCGCCCGAGTGGTCGGCGGTCACGACTTGCGGAAACCCCTTGGGCTTGGCGCTGTTGGCTTCGTGACAGCGGGCACAGACGACCGCCGTATCCAGCTTCGCGGGGGTCACGGACGCGGGATCGTCGGCATGCTTGGCCAGGGCTCCATGGCAGGCCTCGCATGCCACCACCACATGTTTGCCCTGCTTTTTCTGCTCGACCACGTCGGTATGGCAGACCTCGCAGGCATCGTGGCCGGCGAAGGCCACCGGCCGGGCCGCCGCTTCCCCGATCGCAGCGCCGCGGTAATGGCCATACTCTCCAAAGCTCGGCGGGACAACTGCAACCCGCAGAACCAGGAATATGGCCAGCAGTACCAGGATGACCACCGCCAGCCGGATGAGATGTTCTATGTCCTTGAACAAGTTCGTTTCCCGCGCCACGTCGGTTTGTGATTCTAGGCACAAAACAGGCGCTGTACTTCGATACTTGGGATTCCTTCCCGACACGATGATCGAAGTCACACGTTCCTGTGACTCGGCTCACGCCGCGCTTGTCGGACACGCTCAGAGAGACAGAGATTATGACCGGCGCTTCTTTGAGATCGGGGATGCCATGTGGGGACAGCCGCCACTTCGACAAGCTCAGGGTAGGCTCTCGGCTGTCCGGCGGAGCGAAGCTCCGCATTGGGGCGGATACTGCTTCCCGGGAACCGCGAAGACGGGCGCTACTGGTTAAGTGGCAGCAGAGCCTCGCAAGCCGCTTCGCTGCCGATGGCAGCCCCCGTCGGCTGCACTCGGAGCACCGCATCTTCGAAGGAGCAGAAGCTGCGAGTACCAGTCTGGTTCAGCGTCACTGGCACTGCGGTTGCGTAGTAGGTTGTGGCAGGGGTCCCGCCCGCGCCGGTGGCCGCGAAGTTGTAACCGCTCTTGACACCACCCGCCAAAACACTGTCAATCAGGCAGGCTGCGGTCGAAGTGGGCGTGCAGGGAGCGACGCCCCCGAGCGCCGCCAGCGTGGCGGCGAAACCGACGGTCGGGTAGGAGGAACTATAGGTAATCTCCGCGGTATTGATGGTTCGGAGGGAAGCCACCGCTGAAGACTCATTGGCAGCCATGCGAGCGCGCAACAGGTTGGGGATGGCGATGGCGGCAATGATCAGAATAATGGCGACTACGATCAACAATTCAATCAGGGAGAATCCTCTTTGCTTCCGCATGGAAATGGCTCTCCGTCCCAGAATTCAAGCAGCACAAGCTTAGCACCAATCCGGACGGGCCGTCCTCCCTGGGAAGTGGCGTCTGACCTGGAACAGAACGTGCTCAAGAAGATCGAATTTTTTGCGGCTGCGACGCCGTTATGACACAATGCGGCTGTTCTTTCGGAGGCTCTCTTGCTGGAAGCATACCAGTGGTTACCACCAGAGGCCGTGAAGATTCTTCTCGTTTTGTTCTTGTCTTTCCTGATCGGGCTGGAGCGCGAGGAACACAAGGCGACCGCGGGACATTACGCTTTCGGGGGAGTTCGCACCTTTCCTCTGATTGGGCTGATCGGCTACTCGGTTGCTCTCCTTTCCAGCGGGCAACTGCTTCCCTTGATTCTGGCCTTTCTGGTGGTCGGCAGTTTCCTGTTGTTGTCGTATTGGCGCAAGCTTTGCACCTCCGAGACTGCCGGTGTTACGTCGGAAATGTCGGGCCTGAGCACGTTTCTGGTAGGCGCACTCGTCTACTACGATCATTTTTGGATCGCGACTGCGCTGAGCGTCGCCAGTCTGATGTTGCTCGAACTCAAGGTGGTTCTGGAAGGGCTCGCCAACCGTATCCCGCCCGAAGAAATCCTCACTTTCGCCAAGTTTCTCTTGCTCAGCGGCGTCATTCTGCCCATTCTGCCCCGGCAGGAATTCGGGCGCTTTCACGTGAACCCTTTCAAGACCTGGCTGGTTGTGGTCGCCGTGAGCGCGATTTCGTATGGCAGCTACGTCCTACAGAAGGTGACGAAGCAGCGCGGAGGAGTGGTGCTGGCCGCGTTCCTGGGCGGCGCATACTCCTCCACGCTGACCACGGTGGTGATATCGCGAAGGGCGGCCCACGAGCCGCATCCACACCTTTTTTCGGGTGGCATTCTGATCGCGTCGGGCATGATGTATATCCGGCTGGCCGGCCTCGTCGCCCTCTTTAACCGCAAACTGGCAGTTGCCCTTGCGCCGCCATTTCTCGTCCTCGCCGTTCTTGCCATTGCCACCGGCTGGTTCTGGTCCAGCAGACCCGACGCTGAAGGGTCGCAGGTCAAGCGCGAGTATGAGCCGAAGAATCCGCTCGAACTGAAGGCCGCATTTCTTTTCGCGGTTCTGTTCCTGGTGATGCTCGTGGCTACTCAGCTGGCGGTTACCTACATCGGGCCGGCCGGGGTGAAGGCGCTCGCTGCTGTTATGGGGGTCACCGATGTCGATCCTTTCATCATGGGGATGACCCAGGCTGCCGGTTCGCTCACGCCGCTACGCCTCGCCGCGGCGGCGGTGGTCATCGCTGCCGCCAGCAATAATCTGGTCAAGGGGATCTACGCCTACAGCTTGGCCGATAAAAAGACTGGAATCCAGGGCCTCGGTTTTCTGGCAGGTCTCGCGGTGCTGGGTCTGGCCCCGTTGCTCTGGCTGTGATGATGCGCTTTGTTTTGTACCAGGAGTTCGTTTCACAAACGGGCTTTGGGTGGGGCACGGCCTTAGCCGTGCCGGTCAGGACCGCGAATAATGTGGGCTTTAGCCCCTCAGGGCTTGGCCCTCGCCGCGCAAGAGCATTTGTGAAGCCAGTTTTGGGAGTTCCAAGCGACACGCTGTGCGTTCGGATCGCTTTCCGCCACCTACGCCGAAGCTCCAGCCGCCGCGCTGCCTGCGATGGCAGGCGCAGAAGCCCGTTGCTTGCGCAGCGCCTCATGGAACGCATCTGCGGTGAGCGGCTCCCCGTAAAACAACTGCAGCAGAGGATCGTCCGTCCCTGCGTACTTCGGCCGGGTGGCGCCCGGTTCGGATTCCAGGCCCTCAGGTTCGACCAGTAATTCGGGCAACACGCTGCGGTTTTGCGAAAGAACCGCTAGAAATTTTTCCACGGACGCACGATGTTCCGGCGTCGCCTGCGCGAACTCCACTCCCATGCCTTTATCCGGATGCATAACTCGCACCACTCCCTGAGCCCGTATTTCCACCCCGGCGGCGCGCATGCACAGCATCACGCGGCTCGACACCGGAAACGGCGATGCGATCTCCAGGTAGCATCCGCCCAGACTCAAATCTGTGAGCTGACAACGGATGGGTGGATCGTCCTGCTCGGCGTCGGGAGAATTCCGTTTAAGCCACTCCCGCAGCTGCAGTGTTGCCTTCGGCGGCACCTGCAGGAAGCGCAAACCTGCTTGTGCGCTGTTTCCTTCCCAAGCGAGTTCGGCGGGCAATTCCAGAGGAGTCTCGATCCCAGGCAAGTTGAAAGCAATCTGCCAGCGTCCGGCGGGGTGGCGGCGGTTCGAGAGGCCCACAGCCATGCCCCCCTCACTCAGATCCGTCGTCGTCACCTTCATATTGGGCCCACCGTCCAGGTTCCGCAGCACCACGGGAATCTGCACCGCTACGCGTGCATTACGGCGGCGCTCACTCTTCATCAGAGCTCGTGCTGCCCGGAAACTGGACTTAGCCCGCTCGCTCGATACCGGCTTATACAGCACAAAGTGAGCTCCGAGCGAAAACACTTCCTTCAGACCGAGGAAGGGCTCGACAATGGCGACGGCAACCGCTTGCCGGTTGCAGGGGGCGCTGCGCGCGCTGTGCAGCACATCCGGCGCTCCTTCACCGGCGCAGTCCACGATGATGGCCTCAAACCGCCGTCGCGTCAGTTGGCGCAGGGCGGCGTCCGCGTCGCTGCACAACTCGACCCCGATATCAAGGTCGCCCAGGGTGCGGCGCAGAACTCGTACGATCTTCTCGTCAGAACACAAAACCAATGCATTCAAGCTCATGGCTGGGCCCATTTCCAGAACCCTCCCCCACCTTCTGCCCTCTGGCACTTGTCTTTCCCGCCGCGCGTTCCAGGCAAGCAGCAGTACCGCATGCCAAATCCCCTCTTTGCACTTTATGTCTATTTGCCGATAGGGATCAACGGTGTCCCGCCGGAAGCTGTTACGGCCGTAACCGCCTCGTTTTGCTGCCCGAACTTGCCTGCTAGAAATGCACCTCGGCGGGCGTTCCTGAACCAAAGGTATTGAGCGGCGTGACCTAAAGTCGTGTACCACTGAGTAAAAGTCGTATTTGCAATGAGTTAGGAAGATTGGCTCAGGCTTTGTAGGCAAAATTACCGTTGACTTTCAGATAAAATTGACTGTAAGATACTGAGTCTCCTATTAGCTTTGGCGTTACTGTGGATGAACAGCCACGTATGGGTTTGTCCGCAGCTCCAGGTGATCTCTTCTCTGCATCCTGAAGACGATATGGAGAATCATATAGTTAGCGCCATTTTGGAGTTGCGGTTCAGTTCATCTTTTGATTGGAAAGGCATTTTACATGGCCAAGCGACGCGGAAACCCCAACTGGGGCAAGCCCGAACCGATCGGGCCCATCACCCCTACCATCACCGAATTCGAGCAGGTTGTGCGCGAATATAAGCTCTCTCCAGATCAGTACCTGCGTTCCACTCGTTTGCGGGAATGGGCGCGCCGCAACAAGAATTCCAAGTACATCCCGGAGCCTCTTCTGGAAGCCTGGGGCTTCGAGATCGAGTCCACTCTGTAAGCTCCAGTTGTGACAACGGTTTGAGGGCCGCTCTGCTGTCTTGCAGAGCGGCCCTTTGTCTCCTTGCGGTCTTAGGTCTTGGGTGTTGGGTCTTAGGACCGGCGATTTGAAATTGCAGAGAAGTTGACAATAATGTGGAGGGACCCAAGACCCAAGACCTAAGACCTAAGACCCATGCTGAACGTCCTGCAAATCCCGCCTGGTGAACTGTTTGCGCTGCTCGCCGCGATTGGTTTCGCCGCCGGCCTGAATCTTTACGCTACCGTGGCCGTCCTGGGGTTGCTGGCGCGTTTCGGACATCTCCCGTTGCCTCCGGGACTGCAACTGCTTGAGAGTTGGCCCATCATCGCCGCCAGCACAGCCCTGTTCGCGGTCGAGTTCTTCGCCGACAAGATTCCAGCCTTCGACCTGATCTGGAACGCCCTGCACACCTTCGTACGCGTTCCGGTAGCCGGGCTTCTGGCCTTTCAAGCGACGCGCCAGCTTTCTCCAGGGATGCAGTTGCTAGCCACGCTCCTCGGCGCGGCCGTAGCTTTCGCCGCCCATGGGGGGAAGACCGCCACCCGGGCCGCAGTAACGCCGTCGCCGGAGCCGTTCTCGAATATCACTCTCAGTCTGAGCGAGGACGCGCTGGCGATCGGGCTGACGTGGCTGGCCACGCAGCATCCCTATATCGCGGGTACGCTGGCCACCATGTTCGTCGTGATCATTCTGCTGCTGATGCGCTGGGTCATCCGCGCCCTGGGGGCGCTGTTTCGCGGCGCCGAGCACGAACTGGCGGGATAGCTGGCCTGGCCCCGATGACGGAAAGAAGCAGGTTCCTCACCGGTCTTTTCAAACCGGTTCGGAATGACAAAGATCCTGGGTTGGTTTTTCAGACCGGTTCGGAATGAACAGAGATTCTGAGTGCGTCTTGCGGACCGACCCGGAATGACAAGGTTTTGGGTTGTCATTCCGAATCGGTCCGCAGGACCGGTGAGGAACCTGCTTTCCCCGCCACTGTCATCACAGCCACCTCGCCCCAACCGGCCGCCAAATCCTCCCAAGTCGGATTCTCGCGCCGAATCAACGCCACCTTTTTCTCACGCCGCCACTTCTTGATCTCGGTCTCGCGCGCGATTGCGCTCTCGACATTCTGAAACGATTCGAAGTAAACCAGCCGATACACCCGAAACTTCCGCGTAAACTCTCCACCCTCACCCGCCCGATGCCGCAGCACCCGCGCCATAAGGAAACCGGTCATTCCGACATAAATCACCCGACTCCTGCTCGCCATGATGTACACGTAGTAACTCCGCTCATGCACCATTGCTACTCCCAACGGACAGCAGGTTCCTCACGGCTAAAGCCGTTCGGAATGACAAGATTCTATGGAATGGTTTGAAGACTTGCTGTGCCAACCGTCACAATCAGCCTGTGCAAAACCTCGCCCAACCAACAATCTTGTCATTCCGAATCCGTCCGTAGGACCGGAGAGGAACCTGCTTGCATTTGTCGTTCGACACGCAGCATCGAACCCCAACTCACACTGTTTGTCATTCCGAACCCGTCTGCAGGACCGGTGAGGAACCTGCTTTCCCCGCGTCTGCTAGAATCTCTTCACTGTGAGCCCCCAGCCTCCATTCACCGACGTCCCCGACGCGATTGACGAAATCCGGGCCGGGCGCATGATCGTGGTTGTGGACGATGAAGACCGCGAGAATGAAGGCGACCTTACCCTCGCCGCCGAGAAAGTCACGCCCGAAGCCATCAACTTCATGGCCAAGTACGGACGCGGGCTGGTTTGCCTCGCCCTGACCGAAGAGCGGCTCGATCATCTGCGCATCGGACCTATGACGGCGGAGAACACTTCGCAGTACGGCACCGCTTTCTGCGAGGCCATTGACGCACGACAGGGTGTGACGACCGGCATTTCGGCTTACGATCGCTCCCGCACCATTCAGGTGGCCATCGATCCGGCCACCAAGCCGACCGATCTGGCGCGTCCCGGACACGTCTTCCCTCTGCGCGCCCGCAAGGGCGGCGTGCTGGTGCGCGCGGGCCAGACCGAGGCTTCCGTAGATCTGGCGCGGCTGGCCGGGATGGTCCCGGCGGGAATCATCTGCGAAATCATGAAGGACGACGGCAGCATGGCCCGCGTCCCGGACCTGATCGAATTCTGCGGTGAGCACAATCTCAAGATGCTGACCGTGGCCGAACTCATCCGTTACCGCATGGCCCATGAGCGCTACGTGCATCGCGTGGGCGAGGCTCTGGTGGACACACGCTTCGGCGAATTCCGTCTGATCGCCTATGAAAGCGAAGTGGATGGCGGGGAATCTCATGTCGCCCTGATTCGCGGTGACATTGAGCACAGCGAATCGCCGGTTCTGGTCCGCATGCACGCCCATTGCCTGATGGGCGACGTTTTCGGCGCGACCGGCTGCGAGTGCCACGCCACGCTGCAAGGCGCTCTCCGCCGCATCTCCGAGGAGGGCCGGGGCGCCCTGATCTACCTGCACCAGACTTCCCAGGGATTTTCGGTGGAGAAGGCAGGCGAGCGCACCGCGCTCACCTTCCACCGCGGCCGGAAGCTGACTTCTCTATTCGAGTCCGAGAAACAGACGCAGCGCGAAATCGGTATCGGCGCGCAAATTCTGTCTGATCTCGACCTGCGCCGCATCCGCCTGTTGACCAACCGCCCCAAGAAAATCGCGGCGCTGGAAGGATTCGGAATCGAGATCGTCGAGCAGGTGCCAGTGGAATTGACGGAACTTAGAAAGAATTAGGAGTTGTTGTGTGGCGCGGGCACTCCCTTCGGCTCGCTGCGCTCGCTCAGGGCAGGCTCTGCCCGCGAACGCTCAACTCAGAGAACAATCCCACCCCGGCTATGCACCTACCAGCAGCAAAAGATCCCAAGCGGGTTTGAAGCACCCGTGGATACTGGCTTCTCATACTTTGCTGGCATTTCGCGGGCAAGAGTGCCCGCGCCACATGATTGACTAGAACGGCTTGCGCGCCACTACTTCGCTGTCTCGAATGAAAAACTGCGCCGAGCAGTGCTCGGAGCCGCAAATGACGGGCAGAAGCCCGTTGATCTGTTTGCGAGTGATCAAGCCCAGCATCCCACAAGACGGGCAAGAGAGCACGGCCCAGTAGGGATCTTCCTTTTCGCCGATTTCACCGGCGTTTTCCAGCACAAAGACGGTACCAGGCTGCATCTGCTCCGGAATCCACTCATTCAGGATGTCCAGTTCACCGACCATGTGTCCCTCCCCGTGCCCTGGCTGTTCCGAAACCCCTGTCTATGAAGCTTTTCTAGCACGCCGCCTATAATTCGGCGACGTTACCGAAGTATTCGCCTTCCTGGAGACGACCTCAGCCTGCACCTGCTGCACTGCGTTCACCTCATGCGATGTACAGCGATCTTGCATGCCCCTCGAATCCGCTTGAAACAACCTGAAGCCGAATGTTTCAAACATTTTAGGCACGAGTAGCTGTGGATCGAACACAGAATCGGAGGGGGAGGAGTGACTAACAGAGTTCCTGGGGGCAGGGGCTAGCTGACGGAAGGATCACCGCCAACCGAATACAGAGCATTCTCGTAGTCCCCTCCGAAGTTTACATGAGTGATTTCGCTCAATGGATATGTGGTTGGCGCGCTATCCCACTTCGCGTCTGGGCCGATCTCCAACAATGACACACGCCCACGATTCACACCGAGCACACGCCCAATCCAACAAACGCGAGGATCAACTTGCTCTCGGTGAATCGTTACCAAGGGAAATACCCGTCCGGCTGACCGCAAAAGGGTTGCGATGTTCGCGACCCTCACGCGCGGCTTCTTGGGCTTGCGTTGGCCGCGCTTCCTCAAAGCAGATTCCGCAAATGCCGCATACGGTTCGAGCCGAACACCGAGAACGTCCCGGATGCGAAAACACTCAAAACCGTCGAATCGGATGCGATCGCTGACGAGCGCCAGCAGGAAGAACTGGTGACCGATGTCAAGCACGTACCCCCGGACCGTCGCGTCTTCGAACCTCCGTGAGAACCGGATGAGGCTCCTATTCCGTTTCGCATCGGCCAACTGAGATGAGCATCTCTTAGCCACGTCTTGCTAACCCCTTCCCGCCGCCGACAAAATGCACGACCTCCAGCCGGTCGCCTTCCGCCAGATTGGTGTCGGTCCAGCGATCGCGCGGCACGATGTCGCGATTCAGTTCCACGGCCACGCGATCGGCTTTCATCCCGAGGATTTCCACCAGCGCCGCGAGCGTAAAAGGGACGGGAGTACTACCAAGGTCCCGCTGTTCTCCATTGATCTGAAGTGTCATGGCATGAATTTTCATTCGGTGCCGGGGCGTCTGGGCACTCGCAAGGAGGATTGTAGCGCCCTGGCAGGCCGCTGAAAAACTCAATGTCGCAACAGAGAGCAAACCACACGCGCTAAAGCGCGGCTGATTTCGGAGGGCTTAACGGCACGACTGAAGTCGTGCCCTTCCCAAAACCTCCTAGAGACCTTTTCAGCAGCCCGTGAAGCCGCTACTGAAAACAAGCCCCGATCGCAGCGCTGAAGCGCTGCGCCGCCCTAATTCTGATTTTTTCCCAACCTGGGCCCTTATTCCGCGCGGCGCAGCACGAACTTCCTGGTTGCGGTCCGCCCCTCAAAACTGGCCTGGACCAGCAAGGACGCGTCGGGCAGCACCGTTTCCTCGACTTCAATCTTGATCTCCGCCGCACCCCCGGAGTCGGCCACAGTCTGGGTGTAGAAAGGCGGTGCGCCGGGACGGGCAAAGCGGAAAACCAGCCGTGCGCCGGGAGCGGCGGCTCCGCCTTCGGTCACGCGCAGCTGCATAGTTAGCGCGCGATCCACATGCACCGATCCGGCATTGAGCCATTGCACATCCAACTCTTTCACCGTGGCCAGGACTTCCGGCTCGGGACGATCCAGTACGGACTCGAGCTTCCCTTCCCGGATGGCGTCCAGGACGAGACGGTGCTGCTCGCGCAGGCGTTGCTCTTTCTGCGTGTCTCCGGGCGTCGCTTCCTCGGTCTTCCCGGCATACGAGGTGGCTCTCTTGCCGATGCAGCGTCCGCGGACAAACACCTGCGTCTGCAGCAGACGCTCACTTTCCCGCGCCTCGCTCTGCACGTGATAGATTGTGTCGCCGTGCTTTACGTCGGTATTGAAGCCGAAAATCATAAGGATTGGGTAATTTCGTAATTGTGTAATCGGGTAATTGAAAACCTGCGGATCAGGGACGTCAACGCTCCTTCGCGGCCGCTTTTCAATTACTCGATTACCAAATTACGCAATTACAAAATTGACTTCTCCGCTCGCTTGACACTGTTAAGCGCAAGCCCCTAATCTAGAATGTTTAAGCATCGCTTGGCGCGAATTATATATAGCTTGTCCTATGCCCGACAATTACTTCGCTCGCTACCTCCCGTTTTTGATCCACATGCTTATGGCGGGTGGGATTGCGGGCGCGATGGTCACGCTCTCTTGGCTGATCGGGCAGCGGAAGCCCACCGCCGCTAAACTCTCCCCCTATGAGTGCGGGATGACCCCGGTGGGCGACTCCCGCGAGCGCTTTTCGGTGAAGTTCTACCTGGTGGCCATGCTGTTCATTTTGTTCGACGTAGAAGCGGTCTTCATCTATCCCTGGGCGGTAATTCTGCGCCGCCTCAAAGCCAACGGCGAAGGCCTGTTCGGACTGTGGGAAATGCTGGTTTACATCGGCATTTTCCTGGTCGGCTTCTTCTATGTGTGGAAAAAGGGCGTTCTGGACTGGGGTGAGACCTCCATCCGCGGGGGAAAAACCTGATGCCACTGGCTCCCGCCATTACCGATGTGGAACAACTCAAGAATCATCCGGCGGTAGCCCGTCTGCTGGATTGGAACGCCGCGGCCGTGCAGGGGGCCAAGTTCGATCGCGAGGAGATGACGATCTACGTCGATCGCGGCAGCATCCGCGAGGCCTGCGCCCTCCTCAAGGACGACCCTGTCTGCCCCTTCAACTTCCTTTCCGACCTCACTTGCGTGGATTGGTATCCGGCCGAACCCAGGTTTGAGGTTGTCTACCATCTGCTTTCGATCCCGAAGAAGGAGCGCGTTCGCCTGAAAGTTCGCCTCGACAGTGCCAGCCCGGCGGTCGAGTCCCTGACCTCGGTGTGGCCCGGCGCCAACTTCTTCGAGCGCGAAGTTTTCGATCTGTTCGGCATTCGTTTCACCGGGCATCCTTACTTGCGCCGTATCCTGATGCCCGAGGATTGGGAAGGTCACCCGCTGCGCAAAGATTACCCGGTGGAGGGCTACCGCTAAATCGAACGATGGCCCACCTCACGCCAACTCCAGTCCTAGAGCCCGGGCAGGATCGCACCATGATCCTGAACATGGGCCCGCAGCATCCTTCGACTCACGGCGTGCTGCGCGTGATTCTGGAAATCGATGGCGAGAACGTCGTTCGCCTCATGCCTGACATCGGCTTCCTGCACACCGGCATTGAGAAGACCTGCGAAGCCAAGTTTTACCAGCAGGTTGTGCCCCTGACCGACCGCATTGACTATCTCTGCCCACTGACCAACAACCTCTGCTATGTGCTGGCCGTGGAAAAGCTGTTGGGGCTGGAGATTCCTCCGAAAGCGCAGTGGCTGCGGGTTTTGCTCAACGAACTGACCCGCATCAATTCGCACCTGGTCTGGCTGGGCACGCACGCCATGGACATCGGCGCGCTAACCGTCTTTCTATATTGCTTCCGCGAGCGCGAAGAAGTCCTGCGCATGTTCGAGATGGTCAGCGGACAGCGCATGATGACCTCCTATTTTCGTGTGGGCGGAATCGCGCTGGAACCACCCCTTGGCTTTTTCGATCGCGTGCGCGATTTCGCGGGTTATTTCCCGGAAAAAGTGGACGAGTACGAGAATCTGCTGACGGGAAATCCGATCTGGATGATGCGCACCAAGGGCGTCGCCCGAATGACCGCCGAAGACGCGATTGCTCTCGGCGCCACCGGCCCGACCCTGCGCGGCAGCGGAGTTGACATTGACCTGCGCCGCGACATGCCCTATTCGGGCTATGAGAATTTCAAGTTCAAGGTGCCGGTGTCGCAGGAGGGCGACGTCTTCGCCCGATACATCTGCCGGGTACAGGAATTGCGTGAATCAGTGGAGATCGTAAGGCAGGCGCTCGATGGCATGCCGGAAGGACCGATCAAGGCTGACGCGCCGCATGTGGTTCTGCCCGACCGCGAGAAGATGAAGACGCAGATGGAGTCGCTCATCTATCACTTTAAGATCATCACCGAAGGATTTGCGGTTCCGGCGGGCGAGGTCTATCAGGCGGTCGAATCGCCGCGCGGCGAGATGGGCTACTACATCGTGAGTGATGGTACGGCTAAGCCGTACCGCGTCCACATGCGCTCGGCCTGCTTCGCCAATCTGCAGACGCTGGCGACGATGTGCGAAGGACGGTTGCTGGCGGACGTGGTAGCGGCCATCGGTAGCATTGACATTGTGCTGGGAGAAATTGACCGGTAGGGACAGCGGGTCTTGGGTCTGAGGTCTTGGGTCTGAGGTCTTGGGTCTGAGGTCTTGGGTCTGAGGTCTTGGGTCTGAGGTCTTGGGTCTGAGGTCTTGGGTCTGAGGATCGCGATTGAGGACGACCGAGCACTGGCCCCGCAGGGGCGGAATAATTTGGCCCAAGGCGTAAGCCCTGGGGTAGCCAGGAAAAGCGGGAACAAGCCCCGTAGGGGCGACAGAAACTGCGCATGAAATTCTCAGACGAATTCGAGCAACGCTTCGCGGAGATGGTCCCGCACTATCCCACCAAGCGCTCCGCGCTCGTGCCGACTTTGCTCTACGCGCAGGACGAGGTCGGCTATCTCTCCGACGAAGTCATCGCGGAAATCGCCGCCCGCCTCGATCTGACCGAACTGGAAGTGCAAAACGTGATCAGCTACTACTCCATGCTGACCACCAAGCCGCGCGGCAAGTTCAACGTGCAGGTTTGCACCAACATCAGCTGCATGGTGCGCGGCGGCGAAGAGATTCTGCATCACTGCGCCAAAAAGCTGGGCATCGACCACAAGCAAACCACGCCCGACGGCCTGTTCACGCTGGAAGAAGTGGAGTGCATCGGCGCCTGCAGCTGGGCCCCGGCCGCGCAGGTAAATTACGATTTTCACGAGAACCTGACGCCGGAAAAGATGGATCAGATTCTCGACGAGTACAAGAAGAAGGGAACGCAGTGAGAAAGATCGAATAAATTGTGTAATTGGTAATTGGGAAATTGAAAATCAACACGGCACTAATCTCGGCGCGACGGGTTTCAATTACTCAATTACCAAGTTTTCCAATTTCTCAGTGTCCCCATGGCTGACTTGGTCTCCCATCCCGACGAGGTAAAGGTCGTTTCCCGGCGCTTCGGCCAGGGTGCGACCAACATTGACCGTTACCTCGAACTGGACGGCTACAAAGCCGTGCAGAAGGCCTTGACGATGGAACCGGACGCCATTATCAACGAGGTCAAGAACTCAGCTCTGCGCGGACGCGGCGGCGCGGGATTTTCCGCCGGGATGAAGTGGTCGTTCGTGCCCAAGCAGTCGGCCAAGCCGAAGTATGTGCTGTGCAACGGCGACGAGAGCGAGCCCGGCACCTGCAAAGACCGCCTGATTTTCGAGCACGATCCGCATTCGGTGATCGAAGGCGTCGTGATTGCCGGATTGGCCGTGGGGGCGCGCAGCGGCTACATCTACATTCGCGGCGAGTACCGCTACCTTTCGGTCATCATGCAGAAGGCGATCCGCGACGCCTATGCCAAGGGCTTCCTCGGCCAGAACATATTCGGCAGCGGGCGCGACTTCGACGTTTACTGGCACGGCGGCGCCGGCGCTTACGAAGTGGGCGAAGAGTCGGCCCTGATGGAATCGCTCGAAGGCAAGCGCGGCGTGCCCCGTATCCGGCCTCCGTTCCCGGCCGTGGTCGGCCTCTGGGGAGGGCCAACCGTCATTAACAATGCCGAAACGCTGGCCAACGTGCCGCACATTATTCTTGGCGGGGCGGACTGGTATGCCAAGCTGGGCACGCCGAAAAACGGCGGCACGCGCCTGTTTTGCCTGAGCGGCAATATCGCCAGGCCCGGCGTTTACGAACTGCCCATGGGCTATAACTTAAAGAAAATGATTTACGAAGTCGGAGGCGGCATCCCCAACGGCCGCAAGCTGAAAGCAGTCGTGCCCGGCGGATCGTCGTGCCCCTGCCTCACCGCGAACGAGATCGACGTGTCCATGGATTTTGATTCGGTGGCGAAGGCCGGGTCCATGCTCGGTTCGGGCGGCGTGGTCGTGGTTGACGACGCCCAGTGCATCGTGAAGTTCGCCTTGCGCACCATGAAGTTCTACCAGCACGAAAGCTGCGGATGGTGCATCCCGTGCCGCGAGGGCACCGATTGGCTGAAGAAGACGCTGATCCGTTTCCACACCGGCGGCGGCCTGAAGAAAGACATCGACAACATGCAGTACCTGGCGGAAAACATGCTCGGCCGGACGTTTTGTCCGCTGGGCGACGCAGCCGCGATGCCCATGATTGGTTTCGTGAAGAAGTTCCGCCAGGAGTTTGAAGATCACCTGGAAGGGAGACCATGCCCGTACGAAGAAGAGCGACGCGGTGGAGCAACTTCCGGTAATGCAGCACCGAGGCGTTAGATGAAGCGTGTATTGTCTCGCATCTGCGTTCTTTTGGTGCTCGTAGCGACGAGCACGGCTGGGGATACTGCTCCGAGCTGTAAGGGAACCACGTTCCCTGTGGTTGGAAAGTGCTTCCGTTTTCGCGGACGATTGGCATTGTATAACGGAGGGCACACGTATTGGATCTGGCGGGTAGGAACAAGGCACAGGTACTGGGTGGAAGGAGACCTTCCTGCAACCATCGACGAAGGGAGTCTGGACTGGGACCACTCTTACTGGGGAAACTTTGACGCGTGCCCAACCACGGTGTTTAAGAGGGGCTATGCACAAGGCATTTGCCTTCAATCCGCGGGCAAACTCACAGCAACTGAGCGGACAGATTAGATGGCTGATGTAAACCTCACTGTCGACGGCAAGAAGCTCACCGCTCCCGCGGGCACGCTGCTCATTGAGGCCTGCAAGAGCGTGGGCATTGAAGTGCCCTCGTTCTGCTATTACCCGAATCTCTCGCTGCAGGGCGCTTGCCGCATGTGTCTGGTGAAGATCGAAAAAATGCCCAAGCTGCAAACAGCGTGCACCACAGTAGTGAGCGAAGGCATGGTCGTTGTCACCGACAGCGACGAGGTCAAGCAGGCGCGCAAGTCCATGCTCGAAATGGTGCTCGCCAATCATCCTCTGGATTGCCCGGTGTGCGACGCCGGCGGCGAATGCGAGCTGCAGGACATGACGTTTTCCTATGGCGCCGCTGAATCGAAGTTCATCGATATAAAGAACCACAAGGAAGAGCAGCAGTGGTCTCCCGTGGTCTTTTTCGACCGGCCCCGCTGCATTCTCTGCTACCGCTGCGTGCGCGTGTGCGGCGAGGGTATGGACGTCTGGGCTCTGGGCGTGCAGAACCGCGGCGTCAGTTCGCTCATCGCTCCCAACAAAGGCGATCATCTGGAGTGCGAAGAGTGCGGCATGTGCATTGACATCTGCCCGGTGGGTGCGCTCACCTCTGGCGCGTATCGCTACAAAACGCGCCCCTGGGAGATGAAGCATGTGGGCACGGTTTGCACCCATTGCGGAGACGGTTGCAAAACCACGCTGGGCGTGCGTCGGTCGGATACAGGAATGGAGATCGTTCGCGGCGACAACCGCGACAAGAGCGGCACCAACGGCGACTTCCTCTGCATCAAAGGCCGCTATGCTTTCGATTTCGCCAATCACGAAGAACGCCTCACCCAGCCGCTGATCCGCGAGAACGGAAAGCTCACGCCGTCCACGTGGGAAGAAGCTTTCGAGCTGGTGGGCAAGAAGTTTGGCGAGGTTCTCGACAAAGACGGCGGCTCCGCGATCGGCGTGATCGGCTCGACCCGCATCACCAACGAAGAAGCTTATCTGTTGTCGAAGTTTGCCCGTGTGGTGCTGAAGACGAACAATGTTGATCATCACCGCACCGCCGACTTCCCTGCCCTGGCTGCAGCTCTTCGCGGCAAGCCCGACGCAACTGCCACGATGGCGGACGCCTACAATGCTCCGGCGATTTTGCTGATCGGAAACGATCCGACCGAGCAGCATCCGCTGCTGGCCTGGCAGATTCGCAATAATGTGCGTCTGCACCGCGCGCGGCTGTATGCGATTAACTCGCAGCTAATAAAGTTGCGCCGCCAGGCTACGAGCTTTACTCAGATTCGAGCAGGAACTGAGGACAAAGTTGCCAGCTTCCTGGCTGGCGACGACGGAGCCCTCGACACCCTCACAGCCCATGTGGGAGCAGGCTCTCCCGCGCAGGACGGGCGAGAGCGCCCGTCCCCACACAGCGAGTGGATCGCGCTTCGCGACAAGCTCCGCTCGGAACAGAATCTTCTCATCATTTTCGGCGCGGAGATTCGCGGCAACGCCATTGCGAGTCTTGTTACTTTCGGCTCCGCCATTCCCGGCGCCAAGTTCATCTGCATTGCTGACTACGCCAACTCGCGCGGCGCGGCCGATATGGGGCTCTATCCCGACCTGCTCCCCGGCTATCACCCGATCGCGGCAAGCAGCGAATTACATAAGGACTGGGCCAGCATCCCACAAACCGCGGGACTCGACCTGGGAGGCATGGTCGAAGCCGCCAAGAGCGGCCAGTTGAAGGCCCTCTACGTCGTGGGCTCAAATCCCCTCGGCCGTCTCAAGATTGATCCTTTCACGTTCTCGAACAGCTTCGTTGTCGTGCAAGACATGTTTCTGACCGAGACTGCGGTTGTGGCCGATGTGGTTCTTCCCGCGGCCAACCTGTACGAGAAATCCGGTACGGTCACCAACACCTGCGGCGATGTGCAACTGGTCAAGAAGGCTGCCGAGGCCTCCGGCACGAAAACGGATTTCGAAATGATCGTCCGTATCGCCGACGCTATGGGCTTCGACGTCCACAAGCTCGTGCCTTTCGGCGGCGGCACGCGTGCCGACATGGGCCAGTCTCGCGGAGTCCAGTCGGGCGAGGCCGACCGTCACGCTGTCTGGCTTGAGATGCAAGGACTGGAGCCGAAGCTGAGCCCGCTCGATCCCATGGCGATTTTCGATGAAATCCAGCGCCTGGTTCCGGGCTATGACGTTTCCCGAATGAATCTGCTGGCCGGCAACAGCGAGCACACATCGTTGACCAAGGCCGGGCCCGGCGTTGCACACAACCCGGCAACGATTACCCCGGCCAATGACAGTCTGTTCACCTCGGGCACGCTGGGACGGTATTCGCGCGCCCTGCAGTCGGTCATCGAGAGTCACGAAGTAAAACCCGCCGATGTCGCGGCGGATTGATGTCGTAACTGGTATCCGAACAACTGGAGAGGAACCAACGCTTTGCCGATCTGGCTCTACATTCTTGCCTCGGTGATCAAGTCCGCCGTCGTTCTGGGCGTGCTGCTTGGAGCCGTCGCGTACACCGTCTGGCTTGAGCGCAAAGTCGTAGGCCATATCCAGAATCGCTGGGGACCCACGCGGGTTGGCCCGTTCGGCCTGCTGCAGCCGATCGCCGACGGCCTCAAGCTGTTCGTCAAAGAAGACCTGACCCCCCCGCACGTCAACAAACCGCTTTACATCGCGGCGCCGCTGATTGCCATCATCTTCGCGCTGACTTCGATCGCGGTGATTCCTTTCGGCAACCCGATCACGATCGGCGGCTATAGCATCCCGCTTCAGATCACGACTGATGTAAATACGGGGCTGTTGCTGATTCTCGGCGTGACCTCGATCGGCGTCTACGGAGTGGCGCTCGCTGGATGGTCGTCGAACAACAAGTACTCTCTGCTTGGCGGGCTACGCGCCAGCGCCCAGATGGTGAGCTACGAGATTTCGCTTGGCCTCTCGCTGGTCGGCGTGCTGATCATGGCGGGCAGTTTCAGCCTGCATGCGATTGTGGATTCGCAGGCTGGACACTTCTGGGGATTCATCCCGCGCTGGAATATTTTCACCGGCCAGTTCATCGGCTTCTTCTGCTATCTGACCGCGGCTTACGCCGAGACGAACCGCATTCCCTTCGACCTCCCGGAAGCCGAAACTGAACTCGTGGCCGGCTATCACACCGAGTACAGCGCCATGAAGTTTGCCATGTTCTTCATGGCCGAATACGCCAACATGATCACGGTGGCCTGCCTGGCTACGCTGCTGTTTTTCGGCGGATGGCGCGGGCCGGTCTTCGGGCATTCGCAGCTGGTGACCGCGATACAGCCGCTCTTCTGGTTCGCGGCCAAGGTTTTCGTGTTTCTCTTTGTTTATATCTGGGTGCGCGGCACGTTGCCGCGCTTTCGATACGACCAGTTGATGGCGTTTGGCTGGAAATTTCTGCTGCCGCTGTCGCTGGTGAATCTGATCGCAACCGCGATCGCAGTGGTTTGGTGAGGGAGAAAGTACTCAGCTCTGGGCGGCGCGGCTGGAAACCGAGCCCTTTCAAAACCGTTTATGAGACAAGTTCTGAATACTGAGAAATACTGAGTACTGGGCACTGAGTAATAGATTTCATCGGTACTAAATTTCATGAGCGTTCATCTATTGCTGTTTCTGGCCTTCGGAGCCGTCGCCGTCGCGGGCGCAATCAACCTGCTGGCGCAGACCCATCCCATCAACAGCGCGCTTTCGCTGATCGCGGTGATGGCCGCGCTGGCGGGAGAATACCTGCTGCTGGGCGCCGAGTTTGTCGCCGCCGTGCAAGTCATCGTCTACGCCGGCGCCATCATGGTGCTCTTCGTTTTTGTCATCATGCTCTTGAACGCCGGTGTGGAAGAACGCACCCAGGGCAGTCGTGTCGCCGTGTTGTTCGGCATCCCGGGAATGTTGCTGGGCAGCCTGCTCGTGGCCTGGGTCCTTCTGCGGCATTCGGGGACGGAAGCCGTGGCCGCCGGCGCGTTGCCTGGCTCTCCCACGACGATCGGCCCGCTGCTGTTCCACGAATTTCTGCTGCCGTTCGAGGTCACTTCGATTCTGATTCTGATCGCGATCATGGGCGCGGTCGTGCTGGCCAGCAAGCCGCCGTCTTCCCCCGTGCCGCCAAGGAAGGGGGATTGATGGTCCCGCTCTCGTATTACCTCGTGCTCAGCGGAATTCTGTTTGCCTGCGGCGTGACCGGATTCCTCATCAAGCGCAATATCATCACGATTTTCATGTCGATTGAGCTGATGCTGAACGGGGTGAATCTGTCCTTTGTTGCATTCGCGGCACACTGGCACGCCCTGGCCGGGCAGGTTTTCGTCTTCTTTGTGATGGTCGTCGCGGCGGCCGAAGCTGCCGTCGGCCTCGCCATCATCATCGCTGTCTATCGCACGCGCGAAACGCTGAACGTGGATCAGGTGAACCTGCTCAAGTTATGAATCTGCCCAAACTATGACGCCGACTCTCAATCTCTGGCTGATCCCGATCCTGCCTCTGGCGGGCGCTGCGATCAATGGCTTCTTCGGGAAAAAGTCTTCGCGAACCGCAGTCAGCACGATCGCGCTCTTCTTCTGTGGCGCGGCCTTCGTGTGGGCGCTGTCGGTCGCCTGGCGGTTTTCGTCTGTCGCTCCGCTCCATCAGGAATACCTGGCCCACTGGATCCGCTCCGGCAGCTTCACCGCCGATTTCGCGTTTTATCTCGATCCGCTCTCACTGGTCATGCTGCTGGTCGTAACCGGAGTCGGGTTCCTCATCCACATCTACTCCGTCGGCTACATGTGGGACGATCCCGGCTACTACCGTTTCTTCTCCTATCTGAATCTGTTCATGTTCTTCATGCTGACGCTGGTGCTGGCCAACAACTACCTCGTGATGTTCATCGGATGGGAGGGCGTGGGCCTGGCGTCGTACCTGCTGATCGGGTTCTGGTTCACCAAAGATTCGGCAGCATCGGCGGGCAAGAAAGCATTCATCGTTAACCGCATCGGCGACTTCGGATTTCTGATCGGACTGTTCCTGCTGATCCAGCATTTCGGCTCACTGAATTTCACGCAGATCTTCGAGGGCGTACCGCACTTGACTCCCGGCGCTGGAACCGAAGCCCTCCTGACCACCGTCGGGATCCTCTTGATGGTCGGCGCCTGCGGCAAGTCGGCCCAAATTCCGCTCTACGTCTGGCTTCCCGACGCCATGGAAGGCCCCACACCGGTTTCCGCCTTGATCCACGCCGCCACCATGGTGACCGCCGGAGTCTACATGGTGGCCCGCTCGCATGTGATCTTTGAGCGTGCGCCGATGGCGTTAACTGTGGTCGCGATCATCGGCACACTCACGGCGTTGTTCGCTGCGACGATCGGAATTACGCAAACTGACATTAAAAAGGTTCTCGCCTACTCCACCGTCTCCCAGCTTGGATACATGTTCATGGCCTGCGGCGTCGGAGCGTTCTCCGCCGGAATCTTTCACCTGATGACTCACGCCTTCTTCAAAGGCCTGCTCTTCCTGGGCGCAGGCTCCGTGATTCATGCCGTCGGCGGCGAGCAGGATATGCGCAAGATGGGCGGCCTCAAGTCCTATATTCCGGTCACGGCAGCTACCATGGGCATTGCGACGCTCGCCATTGCCGGAATATGGCCGTTTGCCGGATTCTTCAGCAAGGACGAAATCCTCTGGAAAGCCTACCAAGCGAATTGGGTTTACTGGCTGATCGGCCTGGTCACCGCGTTCATCACTTCGTTCTACATGTTCCGCCTGCTCTTCATGACATTTTGGGGGGACTATCACGGCATCCAGGTGGACGCGCATGGACGTGTCCATGCCGCTCACGGTGACGACGGACACGGGGAACCCCACGAGAGCCCCATGGTCATGCTGGTTCCCTTGATGATCCTCGCCGTGCTATCGCTGGTCGGCGGATGGGTCGGCATCGGCAACCGCTTCGAACATTTCCTCGCGCCCGTGTTCGGTTCCGGCGAGGCCGCAGGGTCGGGGAAAGAAGCGGCAGGCAATTTCACCGAATATTTGCTGATGGGCGTTTCGGTGCTGGTGGCCGCCCTGGGCGCGATCCTGGCCTGGGTGCTCTACGTCAGCAAGCCCTATCTCCCGCAGAAGATCGCCGACGGCTTCGGCAGCCTCTACGAAGCCGTTCTGAACAAGTACTACGTGGACGAACTCTACGCCGCCCTCTTCGTCAAGCCGCTGGTGGACGGGTCGACTCGCATTCTGTGGCAAGGCGTGGACCGCAAGGTGATTGACGATTCCATCAACGACGCTGCCGACGGCGCGCAGCATGTTTCCGACGAGGTCCGCCATATGCAGTCGGGCAATCTGCGCTCCTACGCCGGATGGATCGCTGCCGGCTCCGCCGTTGTAATTGCCTACATGATCTGGCTGGGGGTGGGACGATGAACACCGACAGCCTCAGCCCCTACATCTTGACCCTGGTCACGTTTGCGCCGCTGGTGGGCGCGCTGTTGCTCACTTTGCTGCCCCGGCGCGATCGGGAAATTCGTTTCTTCTCCCTCTTGGTCTCGCTGCTCACTTTCGTCCTGTCGCTTCATCTGCCCGTCTACTTCCGCCACGAAACGACTCCCTTTCACTACGAGATCAAACGGCAGTGGATTTCCAGCCCCAACATCCACTACCACATGGGCATTGATGGCATCTCGATGTGGCTGGTGGTGCTGACCACGTTCCTCACGCCGCTGTGCGTGCTGATTTCCTGGAAGTCGGTGCATGACCGGGTAAAGGAATTCTTCATCCTTCTGCTGATCCTGGAAACTGCGCTGATTGGCGTCTTCACTTCGCTCGACCTATTCCTCTTCTATTTCTTCTGGGAAGCCACGCTGATTCCCATGGCCCTGCTCATCGGAGTCTTTGGGCACGAGCGCAGGGTCTACGCCGCGGTGAAGTTCTTCATGTACACGATGATCGCCTCTGTCTTTATGCTGGTGGCGATTCTGTGGCTGTACGCACATACAGGCACATTCGATTTTGTTGAGATTCGTGATCAGATCTTGCGTGGCGTGGTGACGGGTTTCCCTGGCGCCGCCCAGTGGCTCTTTCTTGGTTTCTTCCTGGCGTTCGCGGTTAAAGTTCCGTTGTTCCCGTTCCACACCTGGCTGCCGGACGCTCACGTCGAAGCACCTACTGCAGGCTCCGTCCTGCTGGCCGGCGTTCTGCTCAAGATGGGAACGTACGGCATGCTGCGCTTCAACCTCGGCCTGTTTCCCGACCAGTCCCGCCAAAACGCGCCCTGGATCATGGTTCTGGCCCTGATCGGCATCGTCTATGGCGCGCTCGTGGCCATGGTGCAACCCAACATGAAGAAGCTGATCGCCTACTCTTCGGTCAGCCACTTGGGCTTTGTCGTGCTTGGCATCTTCAGCTTCACGCAGTTGGGACTGAACGGGGCGACGTTCGTCATGCTGGCGCACGGAGTCTCCACCGGCGCCCTCTTCATGCTGGCGGGCATTCTCCACGAACGACGGCACACGTATGAGATCAGCGAATTCGGCGGGCTCGCCTCTCCCATGCCGGTCTATGCCGCCTCCTATCTCTTCATCGTGCTGGCGTCGGTGGGCCTGCCCCTGCTCAACGGATTCATTGGCGAGTTCCTGGTGCTGAGCGGCGCATTTCAGTATCGGGCAATTTACGGCATTGTCGGCGCGACCGGCGTGATCTGGAGTGCCTGCTATTTGTTGTGGATGTATCAGAGAGTGTTCTACGGCAAAGTGACGCATCCGGTGAACAACTCTCTCCCCGATCTTTTCGGCTTCGAGAAGGCTGCGGTCTGGCCCTGCGCCGTCGCGGCGCTGATCATGGGCATAGCACCCATTCTGTGGCTGGCCGCGATTAATCCCGCCGTGCAGACGGTGCTGACTCCCTTCGCGCGGATGGCGAGCAAGGTGGTGGGCCAATGACCGGGCTCGTCATAGCAACGACACCGCTCGCTCTGCTGCAGGCCATTCCCCAGGGCGCTGATTACGTCCGCATCCTGCCAGAACTTGTTCTGTCCGCCTTCGGCATCCTGATCATGCTGCTCGATCCTCTCGTGGATGAGGAAAAAAGCCAGCGGACTCTCGGCCTGATTGGTTTTGCGGGTACACTCGCTGCGCTGGTCTCGACCTGGTACATGGCGCGGCCGGAGTACTACGGCCTCGCTTTTTCGCACATGGTCCGGGTTGACAGCTTCAGCGTGTTCTTCCACGTTCTGATCATCGCCATCGCTGCGGTTGTCATTCTCACGTCATTCGAATACATGGCGGTGCAGAAAATCCGTGCGGGCGAATACTATGCGCTCATCCTGTTCGGCGTCGTCGGCATGTGCCTGATGTCCTCGGCTGTAGAGCTGGTGCTGATCTTCATCGCACTCGAAATTTCCTCGATCTCCACCTACATTCTGGCGGGATTCCGCCGCCAGGAAGCAGCGAGTGCCGAATCCTCGCTCAAGTACTTCCTCCTGGGATCCTTCGCCACGGCATTTTTCCTGTACGGCGTGGCCATGATATTCGGCGCCACCGGCTCGACCAACATTGACGTCATCAGTCAGACCTTGCAGGCTGGGCCCGCCGGGGTGCTGGTGTATGTGGCCACAGCTTTGATGTTCGTAGGCCTTGGATTCAAGGTTGCGGCCGCCCCGTTCCACATCTGGACTCCCGACGTTTACGAAGGCGCCCCCGCTCCAGTCGTTGGCTTCATGTCAACCGCGCCGAAAGCTGCGGCATTTGCCGTGCTACTGCGCGTTTTCTTCGCCATCAACGCTCCCGGCCGCTTCTGGCTGGTCTGGGTGGCGGCCGCCCTGTCCATGAGCCTGGGTAGCGTCGGAGCTCTGGTTCAGACCAACGTCAAGCGGCT
>Ga0187818_10000030_pt1 | contig 35182 bp, 25 predicted proteins | sample NC_wetland_sal_i_14_FD_130581 | JGI IMG/M metagenome (GOLD analysis project Ga0187818, IMG submission 130581) | Wetland sediment microbial communities from Neuse River Estuary, North Carolina, USA - SO4_3 | ecosystem: Environmental > Aquatic > Freshwater > Wetlands > Sediment | place: USA... | reverse complement strand
GTACCGGGAAAGCGCCGCAGTCCTAATGGAAAAGCGATCCAGATTCTTGGCGCGCATGCCAATAATCTGAAGGATGTGGACGTCTCTCTTCCGCTGGGATTGTTCACTGTTGTTACGGGCGTGTCTGGCTCGGGAAAATCCACGCTGGTCAATGACATCCTCTATCGCGCGCTGGCGCAAAAGCTTTATCGCTCCATGGAGCCGCCCGGCCCGCACAAAATGATCCTGGGCATCGAACACATCGACAAAGTGATCGAAATCGATCAGGCGCCCATTGGACGCACCCCGCGCTCGAATCCCGCCACCTATACCGGCGTGTTCGCGCCCATTCGCGAACTCTTTGCCATGCTGCCCGAATCGCGCGAGCGCGGTTACCGGCCCGGACGCTTCAGCTTCAACGTGAAAGGCGGCCGCTGCGAAGCTTGTCAGGGGGAAGGCCTGCGCCGCATCGAAATGAATTTTCTTCCGGATGTTTATGTTACTTGCGAAGTCTGCCGCGGGCGGCGCTACAACGCGGAAACCCTTGCCGTGCGTTACAAGGGCCACAGCATCAACGACGTACTGAATCTGCCCGCCACCGATGCCCTGAAATTGCTCGAAAATATTCCCCACGTCCAGCAGAAGCTCGCCACCATGGTCGAGGTCGGCCTTGGCTACGTGCAATTGGGCCAGTCGGCCACCACTCTCTCGGGCGGCGAGGCGCAACGAATCAAACTTGCGCGTGAACTTTCAAAGCGGCAAACTGGCCGCACTGTATACATCCTCGACGAACCCACCACGGGGCTCCATTTTGACGATGTACGAAAACTCGTGGATGTTTTGCAGCGTCTGGTCGACCTGGGCAACACGGTTCTAATCATCGAACACAATCTGGATGTCATCAAACAGGCTGACTGGATCATTGATCTCGGCCCCGAAGGCGGCCAGGGTGGCGGGCGGATCGTCGCGCAGGGAACTCCCGAGCATGTCGCGCGCACAAAGAAATCCTATACAGGCCAGGCACTGGCGCGCGTTCTTCACATGAACGGTACATCCAACGGCCACAACAATGGCGATCACAAGAGTGCGTGAGGCACCGGCGATTGGCGGCCTCGCTCACCCTTGCGCGCCCGCAGCCTTCCCTCGTAAAGTAATGACAACTGCATGAGCATTTATCCCATTCAGCCGGTAACGCTTGGCGGTGTTCGGACTTATCCGCTTTCCGCGCGTAAGAGCAAAGTCACCGCGCACGATCTCGCCAGCCCCGCGCCCCGCGGTGCCTCCTTCATAAAGTTCCTCGATTCACTCCCCAAAATTCTGGCCGCTCAGGATTTGCGCGATCTCTCTTCAGCCATCCGGGCCGCGCGCAAACATAAGAAAGCCGTTGTATGGGGCATCGGCGGCCACGTCATCAAAGTGGGGCTCGCGCCCGTGCTCATCGACCTGATGGATAAAGGTTACGTCTCTGGCATTGCGATGAACGGCGCGGCTCTCATCCATGATTTTGAAATTGCCATGGCCGGCAACACTTCCGAAGACGTGGAAGTCGCACTCGGTAAAGGCCAGTTCGGCATGGCCCAGGAAACCGGTTGGGGCATCAATGAAATCGCCAAGCTCGCTCACCGCATTCGCATTGGCTACGGGGAAGCTGCCGGACAATATCTCACCGGTGGCATTGTCGAGCCCAAATATCCCGAGCTGAGCCTCTTGGTCGCTGCCTATAGAAAGCGCATCCCGGTGACCATCCATCTGGCCATTGGCACGGACATCCCACACATGCATCCTTCGGCGGAGGGCGCCGCCCTTGGCTCCGCCTCGTTCCACGACTTCCGCCTCTTTTGCGGCCTGGTTCAACAAATGGACGCTGGCGGCGTATATCTGAATTGGGGCTCCGCCGTGCTCCTCCCGGAAGTGTTTCTTAAAGCGGTTTCCGTGGTGCGCAATCTTGGTGTGCCCCTGCGCTCCATCACTACTGCCAACTTTGATTTTATTCAGCATTACCGACCGGTGATGAATGTGGTAAAACGCCCCACCGCAGCATCCAATGGGAAGAGGGGCGAAGGCTCCAGAGGCTTTGCGATTACCGGTCACCATGAACTCTTGCTTCCTCTTCTCGCCGCCGCGTTGGTGGCTGGTTGGCCCGCTCAGGGAAGGCGTGCAAAGCGATGAATCCTTTTGACGAGATTCCGCCGCCGCGAGAACCGAGCCCCAACTCAGAAAACCCGTCGCCGCAGCAGGAGCTAACTCCTACTCCACTCCCGTCACCGGAAAGTGCGCCGGGCTTGGCCACGGAGCAAGCCGCGCCTCCGTTGCCCGCTCCGCCGGCCTACCCCGAAGATCTGAAGATCACCTGGTCCTGGCCGCATTTCATTCTTTTTGTTTTCTTTGGGTTCGTTAGCCTGGTGGCGGTCCAGGGCTTTATGGCCATGCACTACGCCCCGCACAAGCGGCTCAGCTCCACAGAGCTCGAAAATTATCTGCTCTCCAATCCGAAATTTGCCATCGGCAGCATGCTCATTTGGTACGCCGCGCTATTTTTCTTCCTCTACATCACGCTCTCCGTTCTGCGCGGACACTCCTTCTGGGAGTGCCTCGGTTGGCGCAAAATCAAAGCCCGCGCTGGGGGCTCGCCAAGGAATCCGCTGATCTATTTCATTTCAGGCTGCGGATTATCGCTTTTTGTTGCCATCGTTTCGGCGCAGATGAAAACTCCGGACAATCTCCCGATGGAGGAACTTTTCAAGTACCGGCAGACAGCGGTGCTCTTCATGGCCATGGCAGTATTGGTGGCGCCGCTCGTGGAGGAAACGCTCTTCCGCGGCTATCTGTATCCCCTGTTTGCCCGATCCTTCGGGATTGCGCCAGGTATCGTCCTCACTGGCGTACTTTTCGGGCTGATGCACGGAGCGCAGCTAGGGTGGACGTGGAGCCTGGTCACCATACTCATTTTCGTAGGCATCATCTTCACCATCGTGCGCGCACGCACGGGCAGCGTTTTCGCCAGCTATCTCATGCACCTGGGTTACAACTCCTTGATTTCGTTTTTTGCCATTTTGGGCACCCACGGCTTTACCAAGCTTCCAACAGATCACTAACGATTCGTCCCTGGAATCCACCTTCGTTACAATGGAGAGAGGGGAAAACGGCGAAATGTACGTTGCGCAACCTATCGAATGGACCGACAAAGGCGTGGTCATACTGGACCAGCGCCGCCTTCCGGGCGAGGAGGTCAGCTACACCTACACCGACTATCGCGAGGTTGCCAAGGCCATCCACGAAATGGTGATACGGGGCGCACCGGCGATCGGTGTTGCCGCAGCCATGGGTGTCGCGCTCGGCGTCCAGAAGTCTTCTGCTGTTTCCATCGAAGCGCTAAAGATTGAATTCACGGAAATTTGTGACGCGCTGGCCAAGACGCGTCCAACGGCCGTCGACCTCTTCTGGGCCCTGGAGCGCATGAAGCGGCGCTTCCACGAATTACTGCAATCCCATGCGGACCTCGCGTCCATTCGCGGGGCGCTCATCGCAGAAGCGCAGGAAGTTCATCTCGAAAAGAAGGCCACCGATGAAGCAATCGGCCGGTTCGGGGCGGAATTCATGCCCAAAGAAGGCCAGGTCATGACCCAATGCAACGCGGGCGCGCTGGCTACCGCCGGTATCGGCACTGCTCTGGGCGTGATTCGCGTCGCCATCGAGCAGGGCCGCAAACTGCACGTTCTCGTCCCGGAGACACGGCCGTACCTCCAGGGCGCGAGGCTCACGGCCTGGGAGCTCCACCGCGGCCGCATTCCCCTCACTCTCATCACAGACAACATGGTCGGCCATTTTCTGAAGACCGGCAAAGTGGGCGCGATCGTCACCGGCGCGGACCGCATCGCGGCGAATGGGGACACCGCCAACAAAATCGGCACCTACCAGATGGCTGTGCTCGCCAAGGAAAACAACGTCCCCTTTTATATTGCCGCGCCGATTTCCACCTTTGATTTGTCCGTGCCGGACGGAGAGCATATCCCCATCGAGGAGCGTACCGCTGAGGAGGTCACCCACATTCGAGGGGTGCGAATCGCTCCGGACGTCCACGCTGCGCATCCGGCTTTCGACGTTACGCCCCACCGCTACATCCGCGCGATCTTCACGGAACGGGGCGTTGCTACCGCACCTTACACGGAGTCCTTGAAGAAATTAGCCGCAGCGCCAGCAGTTAGCGCCGCGCGCTGAGCCGCGCGGGGAATGGTGTTTCGTGACCCGTGGAAACCCCTTCGAAGGGCGCGCCGAGCGATCTGGAACCGGCGCCCGTGGAAAAGCGTACGGACGCAGGAGAAGGAATTGTGACGAGGCTGGAGCGGTGCGGGGAGAGTTCAGGGGGAGATTTCACCACGAAGGTGTTTGGCGAGTTTTTCGATGCGTTTCAGTTGATCGGCGAGGTCCTTCGGGAACTGCCCGCGCGTCACCAGGTCGACCTGTGCCGGAATAGCCGCGGATAGCTTTGCAAGCTCTTCGGCCTCCTGTTTCAGCTTAGCGGGGTCCTGAGCCTTCTGCTTGGGATTCGCGGGTGGTTCAATGGGGGCGTTTGATTCCTTGTCCGCTTGGCGCACTCCCGGCGGAATGGGCCGACCGCCCTGGCCGTAGTCTTGCGACGCAGAGCAGAGCAGGGAAACTGCGAAAAGAAATGAAAAGAGGAGTGGCTTCCGCATAAACACCTCCGCGGAATGCTGTCAGGAATGGACCTTAACGTACAGTTTGAATCTTTTCTGCGTGTAACGCACTGCAAAAAGAAAAACGGCGGGGAGAAATCTCCCCGCCGTCCAATTGTTGAATAAACTTACCAATCAAGTTTCAGTCCGAATTCGAACTGGCGGGGAGCCCCCAAAGCGTAGGTGCCGGATTGGAAGCTGGCGAAGTACGGGGTGAGACCCGCGGGTGTCACCCCGCCAATGAAGCCCGGTGATATGGTCCCGTTGTTGCCGCCTGGCGTCAGATTTGGGAGCGGCAGGTTGCCTGGCAAAAATGCGTTGCGGAAATTGAACAGGTTGAAGATGCTGACGCTCGGCGTAATCTTCAAGCGCCCTTCTTTGAGGAGCGGGATCGGCCAAGCCATCTCCAAGTCAAATGACTTCAGCCACGGAAAGTTCACTGCCCCGGGAGCAACGTTGGGAAGAGTGGGCATGACCCAGCCCATCGCAGTCATCTCGGCCGCTGTCATGACGCCGCCGTTGACGAGCTGCGAGCCAGCAGGCGTTAGCGTACCCGCATACTTGCTGTTGTAGGTGTTGATCACGTTCTGCAGATTTCCGGCATTCGTGCCGCGCATGAATTGGCCAATTTGTGTGCCAGGAACAGGCAACGCGGCGGCGTTGGAGCCCAATCCGGCGCCCAGCCAGTCGGTAGCAAAGATTTCGCCACCGCTGGTCAGTTCGGGGAGCAGGATGTTCTGCGGAAGGGGGCTATAGAAGTGGCCGATAAAGCTCAACTGTGTAAACGCAGGGAGCAGGAAGGTGCCGCCAAACGAGAACTGGTTCGTACGGTCTAGCGCGTTCGGTCCGGTGAACTGCAACGGATTGTCGTTGTTCACGGCCAGGTTAATGAAGTCCTGGTCTTGCACCTGGCTGACGAACTTGGACAGGGAATATGAGAATTGAAAGCTTGCGTGCTTGACGCCGTAGAAAGGCTTATTCACATTCTGAACGAGCCTTATCTGGAGACCGTTGTAAACGGAACGACCAACGGGTGAAAGCATGTCCAGCGTGCCGACCGTGCCGCTATTGCCACTAACCGGATTGATACCGGGAAACGCGCAGAAATTGCAGGGTGCGCCGCCGGTGACGGCGATATTGGAGTCCAGCCCCGCGGCAGAATAAGCGGCTTGGGCACCAGCTTGGCCCAAGGCGTTGATCATGCAGGAGACCTGACCAGCCCCTGCAAGGCAGCCATTCGCGAGCTGAGCAGCGTCACGGGCGGCGATCGCGTTGGGGAGATTGAAGGACCGCGCCGCGCCGCTGTGGTTCATGTCGATGGCCAGCAGGTAGTGTTCACCGACGTTGCGGATGTAATCGGCACTGAACACCATGCCGGGAAGAATTTCGCGCTGAACTCCAACATTCATCTGCCAGGAGCGAGGCGTGCGGTAATTTGGATTGAATACGTCGAATCCGTTCGCGTTCGCCGCATTGAGAGTAGTCCCGATGTAATTGGGGTTGGGTTGAAGTCCCGTAACACTGGCTGCGGCGGCCTTAAAGGCGTTGCTCAGAGCGATTACCTCGCTGCCCGAGCTGGCAATCGTGTTCCCGCAGAAGCTAGGTGTCACGGTGTTACCTGCGCCAGCGATTCCTGCTCCGCCGGCCACCGAGGTACCTGCGGTGATATTCGTAGGCCAAGCAAATGAATTAGACCCCCCACCGGCGCACACGAGCGGAGTGTAGGCGAAGATTCCCTGGGAGATTCGGGCTGGGCTATCGAAGAGCACGTTGTTCCAGATGGAATTCTCGTAGTAGAGACCACCGCCAGCGCGAATCACGGTTTTGCCATTGCCCCTTATGTCCCAAGCAACACCTACTTGCGGAGCAAAGTTGTCGTAAGGTGTGCGAACCTGGTTGCCGAGGCCCGGACCCCAATCGTTGAGCACAGGCAAAGGTCCGAGGTTACTGTCCACTCGCCCCGTGTCAAACCCATAATGCAACGCTGCCGTGAGCGTCAAATTGGGTCTGATCTTCCATGCGTCTCCGATGTACCATTCGAAGCGATTGTCTGGCCCTAAGCCGCCGGCCGGAAGGCCAAAGGCTTTATTCGGCGTGGAAAAGCCCACGCCATTCCCCAAAAAGGCGAAGTCAATAGGGTAGGAGGTGGGGTCGGAGCTCGCTCCGGGTGCGGTTGTGCCGACCTGGGGGAAAGTGAAGAACGCCGCGAGACCACCGCCTTGGATGTGATTGTAGGCCACGCCGTAACGAAGAGTGTGATTGCGGATGGTTTTGCTGCCATCGTACTTGATTTGGTGATTGCTCTGGAAGGTCTGCTGCGGTGCCAGCAGGTTCGGTCCCCCGCAATACGAGCCACCGCCGCTGAGCACGCAACTTCCAGCAACCGGGGCTCCAATGTTAATGCCCAATCCGGGAATCGGGTTGTCTACGCCGGCAGCGATGCTGGAGGTGCCGTCGCCGATGGCGTTACGAAACTTCAAGTATTCAAAGCGAATGCTATGGCTGAAGGAACCGGTATTGAAGTCGATACCCACGGTCTGAGAAGGCGTGTGGTTTTCGTTTTCAAATCCCTGGAGGGAACTGGCCGAACCATACGGCCGAATCTGACTGTTTTGGTCGAAATTGAAGCGATAAAACATGCGCGCTGAACCCTTGATATTCCAGTCCAAGCGGGCATCGGTCTGCACCTCCCGAAAAGGTTCCTGGAGACCAGTGGACAAGGTATCGAAGGGAGCGGAGAAAGGCTCGGCAGCGCCCAGGTCCTGCTTCGAGCGCTCCGCGTCGATAAACCAGAACAGCTTGTCCTTAATAATGGCACCACCGGCGCGTCCACCAAACTGTTCGCGCTGGAAGGTAGGTGCAGGAGTTCCCGGTAGTGCAGCGGCGATGGCGTTGTCACGAAAGAGTCCGTAGAGTTGCCCATGGAATTCGTTGCTGCCTGAACGGGTGGTGACATTCACAGCGCCAGAGGAGGTCAGTTCCGTCGACATGTCCAAAGACGATTGAGAAAGCTGGAATTCCTGGATGGCGCTCGCAGGGATGTTCTGGGTAGTTGTGCCGACGGTTTCATCACTGATATCCACTCCATCCACTTCAATTCTTGCTGTTCGACCAAAACGCCCATCGAAGGAGATCGAAGAGAATCCGTTCTTGGTAGGGTCGAAGGTACTGCCCTCTTGAATCTGCACGCCGGGTTCAAGTTGGGCGAAATCAAGGAAGTTGCGGCCATTCACAGGGAGTGTATCCATTTGGGCGCCCGTGAGGACGCCTTGGACAGTGGCCTGCTCGGTGTTGGTCTGCACAGCTGAGGCGGAGACCTCGATGGTTTCAGAAGCTTGGCCTACCTCCACCGTCACGTTCCCAGTGGCTGAAGTGCCGACTTGCACAACAACGGACAACTCTGCGGCCTTGAAACCTCCTGCTTCGACTCTCACCACGTAGTTCCCCGGCACCAGGGCACCAGAAGTGTAGGCACCTGCTGAGTTGCTCGTGGCCTTAATGACTTGACCAGTGGCTTTGTCGGTGATTGTAATCTTGGCCCCGGCAACCACACCTCCTGTGGGATCCATGATTGTCCCTGACACGCTGCCAGTGGACGTTGAGACCTGAGCGTTCGCAGGTGGCACCAGGGAGAGGTTTATCGCCAATCCGACCGTCAAACATCCCAAAAAAGCGAGCAGCAAACCGCGCATAGGGACAAGTCCCCGCAGTGTAGACATTCGATCCTCCTGGATCTGGACTACTTACGCCAAAGCAGATTTTCTACGTGAATCGCAACCGAGCTTCCCCGTACCGAGTCCCCCCATGCCAGACCGACCTATGGCATGTTACCGATGGGTCAGCCAGGAGCACGTAAGTTTCCATGCCAAGACATAAATAACCTAAATAAATTCAGAGAGTTGTATTATGGCCAAGTTTTGGTTCTACGGAAGTGTCTACTATTTTTGGAAATTGCCTATGGAGTTTGAGAGCTCATCAATTACCTAACCAGACAGCCGCACGTAAATTGTCCGGTTCTGTTGCCTAACTATCGGGTGGGATTGCGATACCGGAACAATTTCGAAGCCAAATGAAAAGGGCCTGCGCATTCAAGTTGTGAATGCGCAGGCCGGAAGAGATCCGAACGGTCGATTATAGGGCCGTGACCTGACTCCCGCGCTCAGGTTCCACTTGCGAACCAAGCCAATCGCGGGCAGCCAGGCCCGGTAAGGTTAGAAGCTCAGGCGCAGCGAGAACTGGCCGAACCGGCGCTCATCATGGTTCCCGCCTGTGGCCAAGGTTCCCAAACCGCCCTTCTCCTCGATGACGTTCAGCGGTGCAGTCGTGGGACCCTCACTCGTATAGTACAGCGTAGTGGTGTTTACGTAATAATTGTGATGGTTGAAGATGTCAAAGCCCTCGGCGCGGAACTCCAGGCCAAAGCGCTCCGTGAGCTTGAAGTTCTTCTGGACTGCCAAGTCGAGGTTCCAGGCTCCCGGTCCTCGGAATTGGTTCCGGCCGCTCATGGCAGCTGGGAAAGGTCCGAGGTCGGAAAAGCCCAAGGTTGGGTTGAATGGGCCGATGTTGGCGGGGGTTGGGATAGTCAAGGCGTTATACACATTCGGTCCTACGTTTACAGGCTTCCCGGTCTGCCACTGTGTAATCGTCGTGGACGGAACTAAGCGCGGAACGGTGTAAAACGTAGCGTCATAGGTATAGTCGTACACGGAGAAGGGGGTTCCCGTCCGTGCAGTAAAGATCCCTGAGACGTTCCAGCCGCCGAGAGTCTGAGTCAGGAAGCCCTTTCCGCTTTTGAACCAAGGGGTTTGCCAGATCGGAGACAGAACGAAGCGGTGGCGGATGTCATAATCCGAGTTGCCCCAGTCGAGTTGGGGATGGGTCGGGTCGGTGTATCCGAGGGAGCCAATATAGCCGGAGCCGCCCTGGAGACTATCGGAGAATGTTGAGCTTATGTCATCCAGCGAGTGTGCGTACGTATAGTTAGCAATGATGCTCAAGCCAGTGTGACCCAGATCATTTCCCTGGAACTTGACGTTGAGGGCGTTGTAGCTGCTGCCGCCGTCGCTACCGCGGTCATTGATAGCCGCATATTGCGAGTTCGCGCGGGTATAGCATTCGGGAGCGCCGGTTGTCGGGTTTGAGTAAGGGCAATTGGGATTTGATACCAGCGGGTCCCCCAGGTAAGCCTGTCCTCCCCCGAGGTTGTTATAGTTATTGATGTCGTAGAGATGAACGCCGTGCGCGCCGCTGTATGACACGGCCAAAATGGCATTGTGGGTCAGTTGTTGCTCCAGAGCCAAGCTCCAAAATTGGGTTTGCGCTACATTGATGTGAGCGTCGTTATCGCGCAACTCAACGGGAGTGAGCGGGCTTGAGGGTCCAGGAAGGCCCAATGGACCCAGATTGTTGTTGGTGGCAAGATACTGGCAGTTGGTGACCACGCCGGCGGTGGCGCTGCAAACGTCGCTGAGGACGGCGCTGGCCGGGGGATTGAAAGACGCGTTGTAGGTCACGTTTCCGAAGTTGCGTTCATAGCTTATGCCGAAGCCGCCACGCAAGGCGGTCTTGCCGTTGCCAAAGACATCGTAGGCAAAGCCCACGCGCGGTGCCGGAGTACCCCACCTAGGCGCCCAAAATTGGCCAACGGGGCTCTGCGAAGCAATGTCCACCGCTCCGCTGCGAATGGATGACTCGAAAAGGCCGTTACCCGGACCTGGGTAAAAGTTGGAATCCAGGCTCCCAATATTATTGTGCTGCACGCCATAGTGCTCGTAGCGCAATGCGTAGTTGAGGGTAAGCCTGCGGGTCAGCCTAAAATTGTCCCCTGCATATATAGCCCAGTCTTTGTAACGGTAACTGCGGGCATAGCTGGCTGAGGTGAGTGGTGGAGTCACCGTGCAACTGGCAGTTTGAATGGGATTGCCGTAGATATCGGTAGCGCAGGGCAACACGCCATTCGGATTGACACGAGCGGTGAATGCGACCAATGGGCTGGCATACGCCCCGGAGCTATCCTTGACGCCGCCGGCATTTACCATACTATTTAGTCCCCCATCAAGGGTCGCGCCGAGTTGCTCGACAGCCTGCGCATATGCGCCATAGGCCTGGTTTAGCTGGATGTAGGTAAACTCGCCTCCGAAAAGCATGTTGTGCCGGCCCTTGCTCCAAGTCAAATTCTCGACCAGCTGCAACGTGTTTTGGGGTCCACCGTAAGGCAGGCCGCCCAGGCCGACGGCGACGTTTTCCAGTCCTGGCATCTGGACCAGGGTACCGGTAACGGGATCCACTGGGGTACCTGAGGAGAGATATAGATTCGGCGTATTGGTTAACGACGTGTCGAAGCTGTTTTCGACATCAAATCGGGTGAAACTGACCTTGCTGCTGCTCAGCACGTTGGTGGTGAAGGAGTGGCTGATCGAATACAGGTAACTATTATCGAGATTTGTCCCACCCACGTTGTACTGAGGATAAGCAGTATAAAAGGCGGAGCCTGGAAAGTCGTTTTCGCTGTACCGTGCATAGCGGAAAAACATCTGCGTCTTGCTACTCAAGTTGAAGTCAACACGCCCTAAAAGATTGTAGGTGTTTTGTGGAACACCGCCGCCCGCATCAAACGGAGCGGTGAAATTTACCGTATCGAAAACCGGAGTCGAGGCGGCCACGGGTGTTATACCGTTAACCATTGGAAAAGAACCTCCGGTGCCAAAAAGGCCACTCGCCGCCAAGTCGCCCGCAGTGGTGACCTTGCCGGAGGGGGCCAGCGTAGTCTTGCCGAAGGCCGAAAAGTACTGCTGGATATTGGACGGCATCAAACTTATAAACGCCGGATCGAGTATTTCCTCCGTCTGGGAGGAATTACTGCGCACGCGAACAAATTCTTCGGAGAAGGTGGCGAATAGCTTGTTCTTGAGGATTGGACCGGCGATATTGAAACCAAACTGATTGCGCGTGTAGCTACCTTTCGGAAGATCGTTCACGTCATTGTTGAAAGTGTTGGCCGTATAGGCGGAAAGGCGATTGTACTCATACGCGGAACCGTGATAGTCGTTGGTTCCAGCCCTGGAGTTCACATTCACCACGCCACCCGACGCGCGCCCGTATTCCGGGCCAAAGTTATTGGTGATGATACTGTACTCCTGGATAGCATCGGCCGGGACCTGCTGGCCAATCGTGACGCTGAAGATCCCTATGTTTTCGATGCCGTCCAACAGGATTTCCGTACCAGACTCCCGTTGACCGTTAATTGAATAACCGACACCACGGTTGGACAGATTCTGTCCGCTACTTGAACTCGCGGTAGTATTATCGCCGCTGCTAACGTTGCCGGAAAGAACGACAAAATCGTAAGGGTTGCGGGTCAAACTGGGGAGCTGAGCCAACTGGGTGGAATCCACCAACTGAGAAAGCTCCTGAGTTTGCGTGTTTACCTCAGTACCGCCAACTCCCGCCGTGACTTCAATCGTCATTGAGCTTGAGCCGACTTCCAATTGGGCGTTGACTGTTAGGCTGGCGCCGACGGTAACTTCCACGGTAGTCGTGAACGTCTTGAAGTTGCTGCTGACAATCGTGACCTTATAGTTGCCCGGCGGAAGACCTTTCAGAGTGTATTGCCCGAGGCTGCCGGTTTCGCCACTTCGTTCCACCGCTGTCGCCACATTCGTAGCGGTTACCTTCGCGCCTGGAACCACCGCCCCCGAACTGTCGTGAACCTCGCCAGAGATCGAACCGGTGTCCACTTGGGCATTGGCTGCGCCCGCAAAGCCCAAGATAACCGCCAACAAAACTAGTAAAGTGCTTTTCATTCTAAACATCGCGCCTCCAGGAAAGAATCAGCCTAAATTCCGTAAATGGGCGGCCTGGACTTGAAACCAAGACCGCTCCTCAAAAAGGCATCACGTACCTAGGTTAAATTTCGATTCTTGATGAAATTGACCGACCGACCCCGAACTTAACAACCGATCACAAGCCGCAAAAACCGAAATATCAGTTCATTGGCTTGCGTTGGACAGTCAACATGCACGCTTGCTGCCAGTTTCGCCAGAGGGCCACTGCTTGTAAATACTTGATAATACAATAGTTAGTTTTACTCTGGATTAAGGAAGTAAAGGGAAGGGTCTGATTTTTGGAAGGACTATTCCAAATCACGTATGCGGTTCGTTCAGACCCTACCCCACTTAAGGGTGCCGGACGATTCCGACTTATGTGCTGTGCCTCACCCGTTCCGCCAGGGCCCGGGCCCGCTGTCGCGCGATATCGACGAACCGATAATCCCCGGAAATCTGGTCCAAGAGGGGTAGGACCCTTTGCGGTTCGGGGAGCACACCCTTCGTGAGGTCGCTCTCCAACTCGAGAAGTGCGTCGTTCACGCCCAGGCGATCATATTTCATGCGCCTTTGCAGCAATTCGATGAGCTCCTGCTGACGCGCCAGCCCTTCGCAGATTTGCAGAAGTTGTGCCGCTGCCGTGTTCACGGTGTAATTGAACTTTACCTCATAGTTTTCCGAGCCGCGTTCCCAGTGAAACGTTTTTTCCCCCAGATTGGCGATCTTCCGGTGTACCTCCAGATCCAATCCCTTGAAATAGTTCAATTGGGCAATCAATTCAAATACCTTTGCGCGCAAAGCGTGGTTGATCTCAAACGGCGTGGCACCAGGATCTTCATCGAGTTGCCGGATTTCATAGGAGCCTGTATCCGAATCCTGATTGATTTTAATCTCAATGAATTCCGGCGTGCTGGACTTGAAGATTCTGCGGTAGGTGAAAACCGCGGAGCCCGACGGGGTAGCGAAGACTTCACTTGCTGCTCCAAGGTAGAAAAGCAGGGCCAAAGCCAGAATAGGGCGGGAAAGTGCGTTCATCGGTCGGGTTGGATGCGCGTGCCGCGTTCGACTGTTGTGTGGCTGGCGGGCGTCGGCTGTTTTTGCGCTCTCGGTCTCGCATTCCCCGTCAAGTCCGCTTTCCGTACGCCGAAACGCCGCTCCAACTGATCGGTCTGCAAGTGACAGAGTGCCACGGCCAACGCATCCGCAGCGTCTGACGGCTCAGGGACTTCCTTCATCCCAAGTTGTGCCTGCACCATGAGCTGCATCTGTTTTTTGTCCGCATGGCCATAGCCAGCCACGCACGCTTTGACCTCTCGCGGCGAGTAGCTACGCACTTCCACTCCGGATTGTTCGGCAGCAAGAAGCACAACGCCGCGCACCTCCGCAAGCCGCAGCGCCGTCCTCATGTTGAGCGCCGTAAAAACCGATTCCACCGCCATGACCTGTGGCTTGAATTTGGCAATCAGTTCGCATAACAGGGCATGCACATCCTGCAACACAGCCCCCGCGGAGGATTTCTGCCGCTTGGCCGCTACTTTGAGCGCGCCAAAGTGGAGCACTCGGCACCCGCGGCCCTCACGCTCGATAATTGCGTAACCGGTCGGCCCTGCCGCCGCCGGATCCACGCCCAGCACGCGCAGGCAACTGGACGAACTCCTGCTCCGGCTCGGAAGGTCCTGACTCATGCTTGTTAGTCTAAGGCGAAGCGACCGCGCGTTCCAATCAATTGTCACGCGCGCAAGGACGGAAAGGAACACGCCCATCTTTTTCGCGCCATCGATGGCCGTTTGCAAAAACTTCTGACTTAACTTGCGCTGACAGCTGCCTGTATTTCTGACTCATCGATGTCAAAGTTCGCGTAGACATGCTGGACGTCGTCGTGCTCTTCCAGCGCTTCCACCAGTCGCAGCATCTGCGTGGCTTGCTGCCCGGTCAACTTGATGTAGTTCTGCGGCACCATGGCAAGCTCCGCGGAGGTGGGTGTGATCCCGGCCTTGTGCAACGCTTCCTTCACCGCCTCCAGGGATTCCGGCGGCGTGACGATGTACCAGGCGGACCCGTCGTCCTTCATGTCTTCCGCCCCGGCTTCCAGCACCACGTCCAGCAGCTTATCTTCCGATGCTGCTTCCTTGGGGATGGTGATTTCACCCTTGCGATGGAACATCCAGCCCACCGCCCCAGCCTCGGCCATGTTTCCGCCGTTTTTGCTGATCAGGTGGCGGAACTCACCGACAACCCGGTTGCGGTTGGTCGTGACTACCTGAATCAGCATGCCCACTCCGCCCGGGCCATATCCTTCAAACATCGCTTCTTCGAACTGCTCGCCTTCGAGTTGGCCCGTTCCGCGAAGGATGGCGCGCTCGATGTTTTCGTTTGGCATGTTCTCGTTCTTCGCCGCAAGGATAGCGGTGCGAAGGCGAGGGTTGGAATTGGGGTCGCCGCCGCCAATGCGCGCGGCAATCGTGATTTCACGGATTATCCGTGTGAAGACGCGGCCGCGCTTCGCGTCGGTCGCTGCTTTTTTATGCTTGATCGTGGCCCATTTTGAATGCCCAGACATAACACATCCTCTTCGTCTCGCCAGACCGCGATGCGGTCATCGTTTTATGGATTTTGTGCCGCCGTGTGCCTGTAGTCAGAAACAGAATTATGACACCAACACACGGCGATAACACCTGATGGGGACTTACAATGCACCGCGTTCGCTTGCGGAACCTGCTCAGTTTAGCACAGCCTCCCAACCCACGAAACTACCCCATCGCCCACATAATACGTCCGTTTGCGTTTTTTCACTTGGCAGGCCGAGAGATTTCTTCGACTAATCTTCGCCTGCTTCTCGCAATGCGGCGGCGTACTGAGCGGCGATCGCAGTCCAGGAAAAATCTTGCTGTTGCGCTTGGCGGCTTCGCGCCCGGAGGGATGCACGATAATCGTCATCGCTCAGCACCCGAACGAGCGCTGGCCCGTATTCATTTTTCGAATCCTCTGCAAGGAGTTCCACTCCTGCTTCCGTTATCGGAGGTGCGGTTTCCGATCCTGCACACGCCACCACCGGAAGCCCGCATGCGATCCCCGCGATTGCACTTCCTCGCCGCGAAGAGATGGGGCCACTTGCGAAGAGCAAAACATCGCTGGCACCTAGTTTGCGTACGACCTCTTCGGCGCCCAGTAAGCCGTGAATCACCACTTCTACCTGGCTTCCCGCTAACATTCCTTGCAACAGCTTCCCGCCAATTTCCGAGTTCCGCCCCAAGACTGCCAGTCGCAGGGGCCCCATTTTCTCCGACGCATAATGCATTGCCGCTGCGACACGCCTGACCGCTTCGCCGCCAAGAGCACCGCTTGAAACGGTAATGGAAAAAACAGCGACCGTGAGCATGTCATTGTCATTTTTGTTTTTCAGGTGCCAAGCTTCTTCAGGAAACGGCAAGTTCGCGCCCACGGGAATAAAGGTCACACTTCGCAAATCCTTCGGAACCCACAAAAGTCTTTCCTTTGGCACTGTCAGGATTGTCAGGTCCGCGAGGCGGGTGGCCTTTCGCATGGTATGAAGCTGAACGGTGCGTCTCACCTTGTCCACCAGACGATTCCCAAGATAGGGTCCGGCATCGTGAAACACCACGGCACAGCGCGCACCGTTTTTTTTGAGTGCACGAATAACGCTCAGCACACGTAAGGGAAATCCACGTCGCGACCATGCCAGCGCCGTGTATTGCAACAGGAACCAAGTATTCCGCGCATCGCGAGTCTCCTTGCGCAAATCTTGCAGGGCCCTGCTCCATCCGATTTCAGGCCAGCGCATACGGATTAATTCCAACCGCAACCCGTGCACCGCCAGCGCGCCGCTCAGGTATTGACAGTACTCCTCCACCGCATCGGTCGGCTTATCTTGCCAGCCGAGAACCGCGACGCAACGCTTATTCATTGGACGAAAAGCCTGATGCAATCTTCATTGCAGAAACAGAGTGAGAGCCTGAGATCTTCGCTAGCGAGATTAGCGTAACATGTGGATTACCGCCCTAAAAGCTGGTTCCCGTCTTCCGGCACCGCGTAGCCGGATTCGATGACAAAATTCCTCATGATTTTCAGGCCGCGCGAAGAGCTTCCCAATCTTCAATGCGCACTGCGTGCCAATCTTCATTTCATCCCATGGCAGATTGCGGTCAGTCTAAACCGTGTATACTTTTTGGCGGAGTGTATTTCTTGTTGGGTTTGTGCTGCCGATTCCATCGCCACCGGGCGCGCGTCCCGGCTGAGGTGGCCTTTGCCTGAGCCCCGCTACCGGGTCCTTGCCATTGGGAGTCATCCAGTCCAGTACATGGCCCCCCTGCTCCGCCGCATGGCTCAGCACCCCCAACTCGATCTCTCCGTGGCGTACTGTACGCTTCGGGGAGCACAACCCGCCCATGATCCGGACTTTAACACCACCGTGAAATGGGACATTCCCCTTCTCGATGGTTATTCCTGGCAGGAGGTTCCTAACCACGGGTCAGGCGCTGAATCCTTTTGGGGGCTCTATAATCCCGAACTCTGGAAGCTTATCCGCAAAGACAGATTCGACGCGGTCCTCTGTTACCTAAGCTATTTGCGGGCGTCCTTTTGGATTTCCTATTTCGCCGCCAGGCTTTCCCGCTCGGCTTTTCTATTCGGATGCGACCAAAATTCGCTCGACCCGCGCGATGGGCGTACGTGGAAACGCGGGGTCAAAAAAGTTCTTTGGCCTGCACTTTACCGGCTCGCCGATCAAGTCATGGTTTCCTCCGCCGGCGCTCGTTCCTTGATTCTTTCCTTCGGTATCGCGGATCAGAATGTGACACTTACGCCCCTCACTGTCGATAATGAGTGGTGGATGGCGCAGTCTCAAAAGGCTGACCGGGAATCCGTTCGCGCCAGTTGGGGCGCAACGCCGGAGACGACCGTGATTCTCTTTTGCGCCAAACTTCAGCATTGGAAGCGTCCTATAGATCTTCTTCGGGCTTTTGCCCAGGCTAATCTTTCCGATGCCCTTTTGGTTTACGCCGGAGAGGGAGCGCAGCGTCAGGAACTGGAGAGAGAAGCCGCAACTCTTGGAGTCAGCGAGCGTGTCCGTTTCCTGGGATTCCAGAACCAGGCGGGGTTGCCCGCTGTCTACACCGCCGCGGACCTGATGGTATTGCCTTCGGAATATGAGCCGTTCGCGGTGGTTGTCAACGAAGCGTCTTGTTGCGGTTGTCCCGTGGCCGCCAGTGACCGCGTGGGCGCCGCACGGGACCTGATCGCGCCCGTCGATCCGGGCCTTATCTATCCCTGCGGGGACGTTCGAGCGCTCTCGACGCTCCTGAGTGGCCTGTGCCGCGACCGCGGGTGCTTCCGCCAGCTGGGCCGCGCCGCAAAAAACCGCATGGCCAGTTGGTCACCCGAAGCGAACGTCTCTGGGACCGTGGCGGCCGTGAGTGCCGCTGTGCATCGTCGCCAACTGTGACAGCCCGAGCTCCGTTTCCGCAATTGAGAGTGTGCAGAGGTATGATAAGTGGCGCGCAACCGTGCCACTCTTGAGGGAAGAATTGTGAGCAGCGAATCAGGCAGGGAGCGCAATCTACTGTCATGAGGACACTGGGAGCACTCCCGTCACTGAGGACCTCGCGAAATCCGCTGGTGGCACTTGGATTGTTCGCCGTGGTGATTTTTGCTGGCTACAAGGCTGCGGAAGCAATCCTAGCGAATGATCTCACCAGTTTGGCTTATGCCGCGGTCCTGTTTGTTACGGGCGGAGTCGTTATCGCCATCCTGAATGATTGGCGCAGAGGCCTCTATCTCTTTGTTGCGTGGATTCTGTTCGAGGATTTTGTCCGAAAGTATCTCGGCAACAACATGGCGATTTATTTTGCCAAGGATGCGCTGGCGCTTATTCTCTATTTTTCTTTCTTCCGCGCCAGACTCGCCCAGCGGGTTGAGAATTTCCGCATTCCGTTCCGAATCCCATTGTTGCTATTTGTCTGGTTTGGATTGCTGCAAGTATTTAATCCCGCTTCGACCAGCATTTTCTATGGCATTTTGGGCATGAAGGTTTATTTCCTATATGTGCCCCTCATTTTTGTCGGATATGCTCTCATCCAATCCGAACAGGATCTACAACGCTTTTTTTCTTTCAATTGCGTTCTCATCCTTGTTGTCGCGGGACTCGGCCTCATTCAATCCATCGTAGGCCCCTCGTTCTTGAATCCACGCGTCATGCAGGAGGACATCCGCTACCTGGCCGGTCTTTACCGGGTAGCCCCCATCTCGGGTGTCATCGCGTACCGCCCCACCTCCGTTTTCGTCAGTGCCGGCCGCTTTCAGGATTTCTTGATTGTCTCCTGGCTCATCTCTTTGGGTTACGGAGGATATCTCCTGCTCCGCAGCCACCGGGGACGGGCTCTGGCGTTCACAACCGTCGGAGTCGTTGCCGCGGCCTCGCTGATGAGCGCGTCGCGCGGCGTGTTCATGTGGAACGCTGGAATTGCGCTTGTCGTGGCGGCTGGATTTCTCTGGGGAGCGCCCTGGCGCCAGCGCGAAGCCCTCCGCGTGATCCGTGCCATCCAAAGAACCATCCTTGTGGTCGGCATTGGGGTCCTCGTACTCCTGACTCTCTTCCCAGAGGAGGTTGGTTCGCGGTTGGCAATCTACTCCGAAACGCTGCTGCCAAGCAGCCCCACGAGCGAACTCATCCATCGCACCCAGACCTACCCCCTCCAGCAATTGGGATACGCGTTCGACCACCCTCGCTGGCCCTATGGATACGGCATCGGAACAAGTACCCTCGGAGTTCAATATGTTATTCGCATTATGCATGCCACACCTATGTATATCGGCGTTGAAGGTGGGTTTGGCACTTTAATTGTGGAACTTGGTATCGTCGGCCTGGCTCTCTGGATAGTTCTCGGCCTCACTATTTCTCTTTCTGCTTGGAAAGTCACCAGGGCACTCAGAGAGACCCCTTGGTTTCCCCTCAGCTTTGTGATCTTCACGTTTTCCTCCTTGCTCTTCTTCCCCATGACTTTTGTGGGCATCGCTTATCAAGATTTCGTGATCAATGCTTATCTGTGGCTGTTGCTCGGCATCCTCTATCACTTGCGAGTACTCTCGAAAGAAGTACAGGCTGCCCAGCATCAATCGTTTCCGAGGCAGGGCTGAATTGCGTCTCGCCGTCGTCTCTCCCTTTCTTGACCGCCAGCACGGTACCGAACTCTGCATCATCGAGCAAATCGAGCGTTTCGCCTCTCAGCACAATTGGGAAATCCATCTCTATTCGCAAAGAGTGCAAGACGTGCCCGGCCTGCTGCCGGCTCCTCGCCTTGGAGAGAATTCACCGGGTTCCATCTTTTGGCACATGGTTTCCGCTCTTCCTGGGCCACATCTCCTCCGGTATCTCTGGTGGTTTGCGGCCAATCAATTGCGCCGGAAGCGGGACCGAGCTTCTCGCGAGCTTCGCCCGGAGATCGTCTACTCTCCCGGAATCAATTGCCTGGATGCCGACGTGATTGTGGTGCACATTGTTTTTCACGAGTTTTATCGTCGGGTTAAATCAGAGCTTACGTTTCGCACTCTGCCGCTGAAAAGTTGGCCTCGCGCCATCCACCGCAGGCTGTATTACAAACTCATCATGTCCCTCGAACGAAAGATTTACGCTGACCCCAGTGTGCGCCTCGTGGCTGTCTCTCATCTCCTCGCAAAGCATCTGGAATCGCATTTTGGGCGAACCGATGTGACCGTTATCCCCGACGCTGTGGATACAGAGAGATTTTCTGAATCTACGCGGATCGCGAGAAAGTCTGCATCAAGGCAGTCCTTCCATTTTGCAGAGGACGAGTTCGTCCTGCTGCTGATCGGCAATGATTGGAAAAACAAAGGCCTTGGAGCCCTTCTTAAGGCGTGCGCTTTGCTCACGGATCTTCCCCTGCGGCTGTTGGTTGTGGGCAGTGACGATCCGATTTTCTTCCAGCCCCTCATCGAGAAACTCCGCATGCAAGATCGCCTTCGATTTGAGGCGCCTTCCAGTGATGTTCTTTCTTTCTACGCCGCTGCCGATCTCTATGTCGGTCCTTCCTTAGAAGACTCCTTCGGGCTCCCCATCCTCGAAGCCATGGCGTGCGGCCTTCCGGTCATCGCCAGCGCCCATGCGGGGGCCAGCGAATTGGTACGCGACGGGGAAACCGGATTCATCCTCCGCGATCCTCAGGACCATTTGCAGCTCGCCCAATTGATCCGCCGGATTTATGCGGATCAGACGCTCCGCCTGGCGGTGGGACAAGCTGCTTCCCGGTACGCGCTGGGAAACTGCAGTTGGGATGAGAATGCGGAAAGGACCAAGAAGCTCCTAGAGGACACTCTCGAGCGGTTGCCGGAGAGCTGATCCGCCATCATCCGGGAGCTTTCAGAGAAACATCGTGTTCCCTCTCTTCCTTCATTGTTCGGCGGAACTCTTCACCTTGAGAATGACGACCGGTATCTCCACGCGGTTCCCTTCAATGCGCATGCCCCTAAAATCTTGCACAGTCAAGTGGGCCAAGGGGACAAGATCCCCTTTCGCTTCCATTTCCGTGAGTGGTGCCTCAATCGCTTGTGGATAGCTAGGTGACCGGGCCACAAACGTAATTCCCTCCCTCTGAAAGAAAACCTCCCAGTCTCGCCGCGTGCGAAGAAGGTCAGGATTAATCAACCAACTCGTTGTGGGATCGCCGTTAACGAAGGGCACGTCCAGGGAATACATGTGTCGCAGAAACACTAACGTTTTGCCGCCTTTGGCGTAGCCCCCCAGCGCCTGATTGATCGCCTTTGCTTCTTGATAGTCTGGGCGCCTTTGTTCCAGGTAGCTCACTTCACTGGAAACACCGATAGCCGTGGCGATCGGTTTCCAACAGTACATCACCAAACCTGCTGCGCCCATTACGAAGAGCAGGGCCGCCAAACCCATGGCCAAGCGGTTGGTTGTCTTCCAACCGCTCTTTTGGGAGAAATCTATTCCCACCGCCGTGCAGGCAAGCGCAATGGGGAAAATAGGGAGGAGAAAACGAGGCAAGCCCGAAGCATAAAATACCCCGACAGCGGAGACACCCCACACAACTGCAAGCACTCTCCACTTGGGAAAGCTCCCGAGGGCAGGAATCAACAAGGGCGCTAAGGCAAAAACGAGTGGGCCGAAAAAGTCCCAGAAGCCTAGGGAATTCCGACGTATTCCCGCGAAAAAGACGAAAGGAATAAGCTGCCCAAGGTTGCCGGACTGAGACGCGCCTGTTTCGGCCAGCAGGGCGCGCAGTGTGAATAGATTTACGCGCTCTGGGAACAGGGTTTTGGTCAAGAAGGGGAAGATTGGATCCCCGGTCCAGATAAAATTGCGCAAATAAGGCCAGATCCCGGTAAACAAGGAGCCGGCACACAGCAGTAACGTATTCAGCGCTGAACGGTACTCGGTCGCAATCGCTGCTGCCAGTCCTGCAGCTACAACACAGCCCGTGTATTTCGCTCCAGCGACACCTCCTGTTAACAGTCCTGCTAGGAGAGCCTGACGCCACGTTCCAGAAATCTTGCTTTGGCACAGGACAATGACCGCAGCACTGGCAAAGAAAGCCATCCAAATATCCGGGGCGCCCGACGAGGAGATTTGCCAAAACACAACGGGGGTAAGAAGAAAGAGCAGGGTAATAGACAAGGCCGTCGTAGAGGAAGACCAGCGGGAAGCCAAGCAGGCCAATGAGAGTGCCGTCAAGACTCCCCCGAGAAAAATGAGTCCCATCGCCAATTTCTCACTACCCAGGGCCAGGCCAAACAGAACTAATAAATGGTGTTGGCCGCAGAAGAAGCTGAGAGAGAGCGAATAATTCGGGTGAAAACCATTCTCCAGAATCAGTTTTTGCACCGGGAAGTGGTAATTCAAGGCATCAGAGCCAGTAAGGGGCGCGAGACACGCCAGGAATTCGACCCCGAGAACGATCCCAATGATGATGAGCAGGAAGCGGTCCACTCGCGAGACTGGAAAGGCTACTTTCAAAATCCGAACGCACCTTTGCGCGATCGACCTGCATTCCACAAGGAGGAAAATAAAAAGCAAGCCCAGAAGCACGAAGCATCCTGTGCGTATTTGCTGGGTGACCTCGATGCCAAAGAGCAGCATTTCGATGGAAAGCACTCCCAGCGCAGCGCCGATCAGCAGGTGCTGCGCGTCGGTTTCCATTTCGAGACGCCAAATCCGAAGGATGAAATTACCCAGAGAGGCGGCCGCGAGCGAGAATCCGCAAACCGCCGCAAATAGGAGTGCCGCGTGTATTAGTGCCATAGCTTCTGCAGGAGTCTCTTGAGAAGCGGTGAGACGACGGGAGAGAACTGCCCGAAATACCAAATGACGACAGCAACCGCCCAAACGCAGATTGCAGCTTGAATTAGCAAAGCATTCAACTTCTTGGGAGCTTCCGGTTTCGATTCCACGATGGAAGACGAACATAGGGCAGTCGGTCGGTGGCTGTCAACCGCCAGTCCGTGATTGCCCGCGCAAGCACCGTTAGCCGGGAGCTATCACAAAAATATCGCCTTGGGGGTCGGCACCTCCTAAGCCCTGGAGGGCTTTCTTAAGTCCCTCTTTGTCCAGCCAATGTTCGTACTCAAATCGCGCGGGATATCCCCATTCGGGATTGCAGACGAAATTGTAAGCTGAGCCGCTTGCGAATATATCCATATCAAGGCAGCGCATCGCGGCTGGCAAAAAAGTCAGGTGAAATTCAAAGGAAAGTACGCTTGGTTGAACCGAAAGACCGGAGAGAACCGATTCCTCAAATCCCTCGACGTCAATCTTGATGAACTGTGGCATTCCGAAATTCTCAATGAGTGTGTCGAGGGTCAACATGGGAACAACATCCTGGCGGGACCAGATACCACGAAAGCTCCCGTCTTGCTCGCCTATGGTATTCATCCATTCATTTGAAACCGAGCTCCTTCCGTCAAATTCATCAGCCACGTTTAGAACAATTAGACCGTTAGATTGGCCCGCAGCCGCTTGAATGACCTGAATATCCTTCTCCGGGTAAGACAATTGGATATGCCTTACGCAATCCGCATTGGGTTCCACGGCCACCACCCTGGCCCCAAGCGAGGCAAATGTCGCGGACAGCACGCCCACGTTGGCGCCAACATCGAACACGAGAGCGCCGGGTTGGATAAGTTCGCCATAAAATTCCCTCATCTTTTTGCGAGCGAGTGCTGCCTGTCGTCCCAGGGTGGCCGAAAAAAGGGAACGGGCGGGCGCGTGCAGCCCCAACACCCACAACAACTCCTCCATTTTTCTTCTGCTTGCCTTCATCTGCTCTTTTGGTTGTGAGACGCTAAACCCACGTTGCACTGGGGCTTGCGCACCTCAATCTCCGTTACAAATGTACCATTTCGGTTTTTGCTGGTCGTTGGAATTTCCGGAAGTCCATCGAAAGCCGATGTGTTTTATTTTGAGCCCCGTCCGTCAGTCGCGCCATAATGTGTTCACATCCACAGTTTCAGGCGTCGGGCCACATCTGCTAAATTAGGAAGCCTCGAATGCGCATCGCGCTATTCACCCCGTATTCCCCTGAAATTGGCGGCGGCTCGGTTCAACTGCGGAGCCATCTGGCGCAGATGCCGGGCCTCGATGTCGAATGGTACTACCTCTCCGCCGCTCAAGTTCAAGGTGACCACCGGCACTGGCTCGGCAAACCACTTTTCCCCCGGCAATTTGCGGCCGATCTCTCAGCTAGAAGTGGTTTCTTGCCGGGTTCCACTGCTGCCGCTCGTGAGATTGTCAACCAGATGGACGCGGATCTTTATTGGATTGTAGCCCACTACGAGGGCATTTCGGTCGCCGCTGAGCTTCTCTCCAAGGGCAAGTCCGTCCATTTGACGGTTCATGACGAGCCACTGGCTATGTTGATTCGCTCGCGCCGCTTTCGCCCGCTCTGGCCGCTTATGTCCCTCACTTTTCCCCGCGTCTTGCGAGGGGCGCGCTCCGTTGATGTGACCAGCACGAATATGCGGGACTATTTCAAGTGGAAATACGAAGTGGATTGTATCGCCCTCTATAAATATCTTCCTGAGCTGCCCAAAGTGGATTTTCGCCTCTCGGAGAAAGTGCTAACCGTCGGACATATCGGTTCGCTCTATCATCCTGACCCGTTCCGGAAGTTTGTACTGGCTTGTCGCAGCCTGGCCGCAAAACAAAACCGCTCGTTGAAAATTGTGCGGATCGGCGATTCCCCAGAGATGGGCAAGATCGCCTCGGAGAATCTGGCCACCTTTGAAAGTCATGGAGAGTTGCTTGAGAAGAATGCTTTGCCAGTGCTTGCCACCTGCGATTTTGTCTATGCGATGTACCCCGATGGATTCCGTTTCCGGGGCTTCCGCCGAACTAGCCTTCCTATTAAACTCTCCACTTACATTCAGGCGCAGCGCCCTATTTTTGCGCACACACCTCCCGATAGCGGATTGGCCCAGCTTATTTGCAAATATGGCGTGGGCACTGTTTGTTCCAGCAATCGCGAATCAGACATTGAGCAGTCAATCCAGACGATATTGGAAGCCAAGATAAGCAGGGAAAACTTCGACGCTATCCGAGATGGCCTTATGGGTCCCCGGCAGTTACAAGAACTTCGGCGCGTCCTGGAGAGCCCTGCTTCCAGCAGCTAGACGGCCCGGAAACACACCCGATTTAGCCAAGTGCCTTACAGCCCGAATACAGAACATGGGTTAGATAACTTGACAGTATACACAGCGCTGGGCCAGAATAGTAACCAGTCATTGAGCTTATTAGTATGGCAACTATTCTTCAGCCCGCCATCCGGATCCAGCGCCGCTATTACACCGAAACGGCGGCCAGCTATGAGCTTATGCACGCTCAGGAAAGTGGGGATGACCCCGCCATTCGGCGACTTATTATTTCCATCCTGGGCATGGTTGGCACGCAGAGCATCCTGGACGTGGGTTCCGCGACCGGGCGCGGGTTGAAGGATTTTGCCTCGGCGTTTCCAGGAGCCTTGGTCTGTGGGGTGGAGCCGGTCACTGCGCTTGTGCAACAGGGCGTGGCGGCGGGCAACGCGCAGTCGGTTTCGTTACTCCAGGCCTCTGGAGAAGCGCTCCCCTTCGCAGATGCCAGCTTCGATGCGGTGAGTGAATTCAGCATTCTGCATCACGTTTCCAATCCCTCTGCAGTCGTGCGGGAAATGTTGCGTGTTGCGCGGAGAGCCGTGGTCATCGTCGATTGCAATCGTTTCGGGCAAGGCTCGTTGCCCGCGAAGCTTTTCAAATTGTTTCTTTACAAGATGCGTCTGTGGCACGCCTTTAACTTCGTACGTACCCGCGGCAAGCGCTATCAGATCTCCGAAGGGGATGGCCTGTTCTACTCGTACAGCGTTTATGATTCCTACGATCTTCTTGCGGCGTGGGCGGATCGCATTCTTATCCTGCCGAGTGTTTCCACGCATTCACAGAGTTGGTTTCATCCGCTTCTGACCGCCGGTGGAGTTATCCTGGTTGCCATCCGCGAACCTCAGGAAGACGCGAACAATAATTAGCCTTTTCTGCTGTTCAGCACGGCCTTTCGCGTCGCCTGCAGCGTGAACTCAAGTGTCTCCTTGGGAATTTTAGTGATAAACGGCTCGATCAGCCAGGCGAGCCCCGTTGGGATATCTCGGGTGAGCGTGACCACCTGATTTTGTACGTAAACGCCGCTGTCCCGCTCTTCCATGCGCCACCACGTCTCCATTCGCCACAGAAACCCGTCGTCTTCGCCCGGCGCCTTTTCTTTTTCGTTGGGTCCGTCGGGATCTTCCACTTGGGCGATCCGAACGGCAGAACTGCGGCTGTGGCCGCGCAGAGGCGAATCGCGGTAGTAGGTCACTTCATGCTCGGTATCCAGCACCACGGTCACGATCTTCTGGCGGCGGAAACGCAGGAAAACGATAAATTGATTCCCACTGCGTGATTCGATCCGGGCTTTAGCCACGTCCGGCGCGTAATACGTTGCGTGGTGGTCGTAGTCCTGCAAAACTTTTAGCACGTCGTCGATCTTCACGCCGGGAATGAAGATGACCCCTTCCCAATCGTGAATCATGCCGCTGGGAACGTCGACGTTCCTGCCAGCGCCGCTTGCGCTTAGGCGTCGAAGTTCCACTTCTCCGGCTTCTAGCCTGGCAATTGCCGCGGTTCGATCCTTGTCCGGCAAGCCGTCTACCCACAGAAAAGGGCCTTGACGCAAGGTTTCGGCATTCTGCGTTTCCGTTTTGGCCACATAGCTGGAGAACGCCTGGATCGTGGCCTCCCGAAGGGAGAACAAGCCTCCGGATTGCGCTTCCGTCACCGCGGCGAGCGTCACAAGCACAGTGAGCCATACCGCGTGGGCCGACGCACTTTTGCACAAAACTGCCTTCACCCGTCGCCTATACCCATCACACCAACACATCCTGATTTCCTTAACTGGTGGCAAGATAACGCGCTATCCAGCCTCGCCAATAAGGTGGATGCAAGAGTAGTTCCGAATGGTGCGCGTTCAAAAGTGGGAGCCTGCTGCAGGATGCGGCGCAGGCGGGCCAGAGAGATTCTGGCGGGTTGGGAAGCTCGCACACGGCCCCTTGCGGGACCGCTGTCCCCGCGCGGCCCCCAACCCGTCGAAGTCCAGCATAGGGAGTGTCGTCCAAAGGCCTCAATGGACCGATGGCCCCAAAGAGAGCGGTACGGGGGTCGTGGTACTGCAGCGCTAAAGAGCCTTGGGGTTCGTGTCTTATGTATACCTATCAAAAATAAGGAGTTATACCCAGCCTATCTTCTTCCTCTGCGCAAGTGGCTTCCCCAAGTTGGTTGCCAGAGCTTTCGCATGGCAGTGGAGCCGTCCCGAGGGAAAATCTGCGCTTGAAGCATCACTGGTGCGCGTGACTGGTGGTGTTGCGTTACGGGCCAAACGGGAGTATACGAGCTTAGAAGTCGGAATAGTATCTAGGGCGCCGGGCGCGCTCCAACCCGGAGCAGCGGGGAGCGGTAATGTCTCCCAGGGCTCCTGCACGTAATGCGTACGTCCTCCTTGCGCCGCCGCAAATCGAGTTGCTGATCCAATCGCTGCTCCGCCGCGGCTACGAAGTTATCGGTCCAACCATCCGAGACGGAGCCATCCTCTACGATCACGTGTCGTCGCTCGCAGCCCTTCCCCAGGGATGGACGGACGAACAAGAAGGCGGGAAATACCGACTGAAGCGCCGCGCGGACGATGCCTTGTTTGGCTACAATGTCGGGCCGCATGCGTGGAAAAAATTTCTGTTCCCCGCGCTTACCTGTCTATGGAAAGCACAACGCACAAACGGCCATTTTCAGATTCTGTCCGAAGAGCGGAAGCCTCCCAAGCTTGCCTTCCTCGGCATGCGCGCTTGCGAACTCCATGCCATCGAAATCCAAGACAAAGTTTTCCTCCAAGGTCCCTATGCCGATCCCATTTACAAATCGCGCCGCGCAGGAATTTTTGTCGTGGCCGTGAATTGTGCGCAGGCGGGTGGAACCTGTTTTTGCGATTCGATGGGGACCGGCCCGAAAGTGGCGTCCGGCTATGACCTCTCGCTGACGGAAGTACTACAGGGCGGCCAACATTTTCTGCTCGCGCAGGTTGGGACAAAAGCCGGAGCGCAAATCCTCGCGGAAATTCCTACGCAGCCGGCGGGTGAAACGGAGATTGCCGCTGCCAATGCGGTCGTCGAGGAAACCGCCCGGCACATGGGACGCAGCTTGAACACGAATAGCCTCAAGGAGCTGCTCTACCGGAATACAGAAAGTCCACGTTGGGATGCCGTGGTGGGGCGGTGTCTGAGTTGCGCCAACTGCACCACGGTTTGCCCCACGTGCTTCTGCTCGACGGTCGAGGATCTGACTGACTTGACCGGCCAGCAAGCAGAACGTATCCGGAAGTGGGACTCCTGCTTCACGACAGATTTTTCCTACATCCACGGCGGGAGTGTGCGGGCAACGCCGCGCTCGAAATTCCGCCAGTGGATGATGCACAAGCTGGCTTATTGGATCGACCAGTTCGGAACTTCCGGATGCGTCGGCTGCGGCCGCTGCATCACCTGGTGCCCCGTGGGGATTGACATCACGGAGGAAGCGTGGGCCATTCGCGATTCGGAGAGCTCAGTTAGCAACATGGCGTGAGGAGGGAATGAACATGATTCAGTCACTGGAGCCGGTTCTCAAAGGGCATCCCTTCTTTGCGGAAATGCCCGAGAAGCATCTGGAGTTCATCACCGGTTGCGCCAAGAATGTGGCATTTCCCGAGTTGCACACGATTTTTCACGAAGGGGATCCTGCCAACGAATTCTATTTCATCCGCGAGGGCTTGGTGTCCGTGGAACTGTTGGTTCCAAACCGCGGCGCGACCACGGTTCAGACGGTAGCAGAAGGCGAAATTCTGGGATGGTCGTGGGTTTCCCCGCCGTATCGTTGGCATTTTGGCGCACGGACGCTGCAGCGCACGCGAGCGCTAGTGTTCGATGCCAAGTGCCTGCGCACCAAGTGCGAGGAAGACCATGATCTGGGATACGAATTGCTCAGTCGCTTCGTGAACGTTATTTCCGCGCGGCTGGATGCGACCCGGCTGCAATTACTGGATATATATGGGCGCAATGATTGAAACGGAGATTGCCGAACATAGGGTAAGCGAGCCGATGATTCCGGAACTGTTCCGGATCGAGCGGCTGAAACGTGAGACGGAAGACACGTTCACGCTGGAACTTGTGCCCGTGGAGGAAACCACCAAGATTTCATTTCTCCCGGGACAGTTCAACATGCTGTACGTCTTCGGCGTGGGCGAAGTGGCGATTTCCATTAGCAGTGGCCCTGCCGAAACGTCGCGGTTAGAGCACACGACGCGCAGAGTCGGAGTAGTGACCAAAGCCATGGGGATGTTGAAACCGGGCGATACCATCGGCGTTCGTGGACCGTACGGGACCCACTGGCCGGTGACGGAGGAAAACGGCCGGGACTTTGTCGTGGTCGCGGGGGGCATCGGGCTGGCGCCGCTGCGTCCGGTGCTGTACCACCTGATGGCACAGCGGGAAAGATACAGGAACATCGTCTTGCTCTACGGTGCGCGATCGCCAGAAGAAATCCTGTACAAACGCGAATTGGAGCGGTGGCGCGGAAAATTCGATCTGGAAGTGCAGGTGACAGTGGATCGCGGGGCGAGTGGGTGGCGGGGCAACGTGGGAGTAGTAACGCCATTGATAGCGCGAGCTCCCTTCAATCCTTCCAACACCGTGGCATTAGTGTGCGGACCAGAAATCATGATGCGCTTTGCCGCGATGGAATTGCAAAAGCGCGGAGTTCCCGCGGAGCGTACCTATCTTTCGATGGAACGGAACATGAAGTGCGCCGTGGGGCACTGCGGCCACTGCCAGTTTGGGCCAACGTTTGTATGTAAGGATGGCCCCGTGTTCCGCCTTGACCGCATTGCGCCGATCTTTGGCAAAGGGGAGATTTGAAATGGCTCCCAAGCGTAAACCGAAAATTGCCGTCTGGAAGTTCGCTTCCTGCGATGGATGCCAGTTGAGCCTGCTGGATTGCGAAGACGAGCTGCTGGCTGTGGCGGGTGCGGTGGACATCGCCAATTTTCCGGAAGCCTCACGTGCCGTGGTGGGCGGGCCTTACGACATTTCGCTTGTGGAAGGTTCGATTACTACTCCGCATGACGAGGAACGAATCCACACGATCCGGCGGGCGACAAAGACGTTGATCACGATTGGAGCTTGCGCGACGTCCGGAGGAATTCAGGCGCTGCGAAATTTCAAGGACGTGGAGGAATACACTTCGCTTGTTTATGCGCGACGGGAATACATTGAAACATTAAATAAGTCGACGCCGATCACAGACCATGTATTTGTGGATTACCAGCTGCGAGGCTGCCCCATCAACAAGTATCAACTGGTAGAAGTGCTCAGCGCGTATTTGAATGGAAGAAAGCCAGTGACTCCAGCACACGGCGTGTGCCTGGAGTGCAAACGGCTGGGCTTGGTTTGCGTGATGGTCGCGGAGGGTATTCCTTGCATGGGTCCGGTCACGCAAGCGGGTTGCGGCGCGCTTTGTCCCGCGTACAGGCGCGGGTGCTATGGATGCTTCGGACCGAAAGAGACACCCAATACGGCTGCGTTGAGCACGTGGTGGAACCAGCTCGGCGTCAGCGATCCCGAGATCGTGCGTGCCTTCCGTTCCTTCAACGCGTGGGCCGAGCCGTTCCGGAAAGAGAGCGAAGCGCGTGAACGCTAAGAGCTTCAAAGTCGATATTTTGGCCCGCGTGGAGGGTGAAGGCGGCTTTGGCGTCAAGATCAAAGACCAACACGTGAAAGAGGTGAAGCTGAATATTTTTGAGCCGCCGCGTTTCTTTGAGGCGTTTTTGCGCGGACGGAAGTTCAGCGAAGCGCCCGACATTACCGCCCGGATTTGCGGAATTTGCCCGATTGCGTACCAGATGAGCGCGTGCCACGCCGTGGAGAACGCCTTTGGCGTGCAACCAGAGAGAGCGATCCGCGAGCTGCGCCGGCTCATTTACTGCGGCGAGTGGATCGAAAGCCACGCGCTGCACATTTACCTGTTGCATGCCCCGGATTTTCTGGGCTACGAAGACGTGATCCAGATGGCCAAGGATCATCTGGAAGCCGTGCAGCGGGGACTGCGGCTGAAGAAAATCGGCAACGCGATCATGACACTGGTGGGTGGAAGGGAGATCCACCCGATCAATGTACGCGTTGGCGGATTTTATAAGGCGCCGACGAAACAACAGCTCCAAGCACTCGAGGAAGACCTGAAATGGGCGCGTGACGCGGCACTGGAGACAACCCGATGGGTGGCGGCGTTCACCTTTCCCGATTTCCAACGGGATTATGAATTCGTAGCCCTACGGCATCCCAGCGAGTATGCCTTGAACGAAGGCCGGCTGGTGTCAAACAAGGGGCTAGACATTGCCATTAGCGAATACGAGCAGCATTTCGCTGAGGAGCATGTCCAACACTCGAATGCGCTGCATTCGACGATTCAAGAGCGCGGAGCTTATTTCGTCGGGCCACTGGCACGGTACAACCTGAATTTTGAAAAGTTGTCTTCCTTGGCGCAGGAATCGGCGAGAGAAGCCGGACTGGGACGTGAATGCCGGAACCCGTTCCAGGGGATCCTGGTGCGCGCGGTGGAAACGGTGTACGCCTGTGATGAAGCGCTGCGGATTATTGCTAATTACGAAATGCCGGAACCGGCCTCGATCGAAGTGACACCGCGGGTGGGCACGGGGTATGGCTGCACGGAAGCACCGCGGGGAATTCTATACCACAAGTACCGCTTCGATGAGCGCGGAATGATCCTGAACGCAAAGATCGTTCCACCCACGTCGCAGAACCTGAAAACGATGGAGGATGATCTGGGAGAATTTGTGTCCACAAGGCTGCATCTGCCCAACGACCGGCTGCAATGGCAATGCGAGCAGGCAGTCCGGAATTACGATCCGTGCATTTCCTGTGCGACCCATTTTCTGAAAGTCCGGATTGAACGCGAATGACGACGCAAGTGCAAAAAACGGTTTTTATCGGCGTGGGCAATCCCTTTCGGAGCGATGACGGGGCGGGAAGGGCGGTCGTGCGCCGCCTGCGGGCGGAAATTCCACCGGACGTAAAGGTTCTGGAAGAAACCGGGGACGGCGCGGAATTATTCGAAGCGTGGAAGGGGGCCGATTGCGTGATTTTGGTGGACGCAGTCCAGTCTGGAGCGCCTCCAGGCACCATCCACCGGTTGGATGCGCGGATGGAGAAACTGCCGACCTGGTTTTCGCATGCGTCGACGCATTCGTTTGGGGTCGCTGAGGCGATTGAGCTGGCACGAAAGATCGGAGACTTGCCCGCCCAGCTGATCGTGTACGGGATCGAAGGGCTTGATTTTTCCGCGGGGACGAGACTGTCCCCCGAAGTGGCGGAGGTGGTGCCGGCCGCCGCGAACCTCATCCTGCAGGAAATTCTGCACTTGCCTACGGCGCGGTCCGCGTCGCCATCCTGAGATCCACGAATCGCTCGAATTGACGGCTTAATTCTTCTGTTTTGCGGGCAATGTGCCGCTCAATGCCGTATTGCCATTCAACAGGCGCAAGGTAATCTCCTTGGTCTGTCCCTTGCGCAGTGGAATGTTCTTTTCCCAATCGGAGTAGGCGCCGTTCGCAGAGGCCCGGAGGTCGTAGGAATCCTGTTTCAACCCGGTGATGAGATAATGTCCCTTTTTATCGGTGTGCACGACACGCGGACGAATGCCCGCCGAGGATTGGCAGGCCACGGCCGCAGCAGGGACGGGTTTTCCATCGGCACCCAGGACAACCCCCTTGATAGTGACGTTGGAACTGTCCATCTTCTGCGCCTGGAGTCCGGCGGCGAAGAGCACCATGAATGTGAGCAAGAGCGAGAAAACAAGTTTGCGATTCATCTGGAGGATGCTCCCCTGGCAACAAATCCAGTCTAGACCGGCCAGGGGAATAAGGGTTTAAGCAGAAGAAAGATGTGTCTGAGAACCAACCTGTCAGGGCGAACAGGCACAACAGAAGGTCAAGGGAGCTTTAGATCCACGGCATAAACGTCGACGTCACCGTGATCGACGGTAACGTAGACAGAACCATCGGGGCTCAGACCGGTGAACATTCCGCGAGCGGCGCCAGAACTAAGGAGATCTCCGAGCCGGACGACGCGCTCGGTTTCCCGTGTGGCCATCGGAACGCGATAGATGGATTCCTCGACTTCGTCGACGTCCTGGTAATAGAGCGCATCACCGCCGGGCGACCAACGCAAGGCAGCCGGAAAATTAGCTTCGGAGAGCACCGACCACTTTTCCAATTTGCAGTCGTAGAGCAGGACCTGTTTTTTCTTGGGATTAAGCGCGGCAATATATCTTCCGTCAGCAGACCAGCGCGGTTCGATGAGTCCGTCGGAATCGAGCAACTTGGTGAGTTTGCCGCTTTCGAGATCCAGGATGCGAATGTCCGGTTCCCTGCTGGATTCCATCTCCTGAACGTCCAGGACGATTTGTCGTCCGTCGGTTCTCCAGTCGCCAGAGACAGAAGCCCATTTATTGTTGGAGGGCAAAACGCTCTTGGGCGAACCCCCTTCCGCGGAAACTACGTAGAGCCGCGGCTGGCTGTCGAGCAGAAATCCGGTAAACAAGATCTGCTTCTGATCAGGCGACCAATGCGGGGCGAAGGCGCCGGTGGCTCCGGCGGTCAACTGCACCTTGCCGCTGCCGTCGATACGGCTCTTCCACAAAGTGCCGTTTTCGCGCGCGGCGTAGACGACCCATTGTCCGTCGAGGGAAAAATCCATGTCCGTGGCGCCAGATTCGGCAAGCATGGCGGTCTTCGCGGAAGTTTTCGGGTCGATGCGGAGCAACTGGTATTCATTGTGCGAACCAATGGCGAAAATCCGGCTGCCATTGGGAATGGCATTGGGATGATCAAAGGCGATCGGCCCGGCGGTGAGTTGGATGGGACTACCCGTATGCCTGCCGAACAAGCCGCGGTTCTCTTCCATGATCCAAAGACTCGCCTGCGTGTCCACGGCAAGGCTGGCGCGCAGGTCGACGCCAGAAGAAAAAGCAAAATATTTTCCACCCGCCAGCCAGGTGCCGCTGCCTTCATGAGGCCCGTGCTGGCCTTCCGGGAGCACGCGGCGAGGAGAGCCAAGGTCGAGATCCATCTCCCACATCGAATCGGTGCCCTCAAGAAGATTTGTTTGCGTAAAGCGAAGGCGTTTGCCGTCTGGGGACCAGACCAGAGAGTGAGGCGCAGGATGGAATCTTGCGAGCTCGCGCACGTGGTTGCCCTGTGCATCGGTAAGCTGAATGCTTTCGCCCTCGACGTAGGCAATCAAGTCACCCTTGGGAGACCAGACCGCTTCCTGAGCGGTCACATCGCCGAGCCGGCGTGGCGCTCCGCCCTGAACGGGCCAGAGCCAGAGAGCCGTCTCTTCTCCGCGGTGGGTCAATTGGCCGATAAGAAATTCCGAATGATCCGGAGAAAGATCGAAGATGCGGGTGTTGTCAAATGGAGTCGGGGTCCGCTGAATGGTTCCGCCTTCCACGGAGGTCTGCATCAAGTTCCAGCCGGTCACGTCACGAACCACGAAGTAAATGCGGCTGCCATCAGTGACCAGTTTGCCCCAGGGATCGACCTGCCCGGAGTGCGTAAGCTGCCGGACGCGCACAACGCGGGCCTCCGGCCGGGGCCACAAACCGTAGGTGAGCAAGGCAGTCACGCCCACCAGAATCATCAGAGCTTCCCACCAGTGAGGGCCGAGACGCCGGTCGGAAATTTCCTTCCGAGCCGGCGGCCGCTGTGGGGAAGTGGTGTCGATATGCAAAGGAACTTCGAGGTCTTCGAGCGCTTGCTCTTCCGTCTCAATGCGGATGGCCGTTGTGATAGCGGGGGATTCGACTTTGCACAATTCCGCGGGAGCGATGAAGCGGTAACCTTTGCGCGGAACGGTTTCGATGAAGAGGGGATTGTCCGCGCTGTCGTTGAGTGCCGCGCGGAGTTTCATGAGCGCCGTGTTCATGCTGCCGTCGAACTCAACGTAAGTGCCGTCCGGCCAAATTTTCTTGCGCAGCTCTTCACGGGTGAGGATCTCTCCGGAGGATTCGAGCAGCAAAGCGAGGATGCGGAAAGGCTGTTCC
>Ga0187818_10000029_pt1 | contig 35716 bp, 25 predicted proteins | sample NC_wetland_sal_i_14_FD_130581 | JGI IMG/M metagenome (GOLD analysis project Ga0187818, IMG submission 130581) | Wetland sediment microbial communities from Neuse River Estuary, North Carolina, USA - SO4_3 | ecosystem: Environmental > Aquatic > Freshwater > Wetlands > Sediment | place: USA... | reverse complement strand
TACAGGTCATGACCGATGCTCGCCTTTCAGAGAAGCTAAGAGCAAAAATGTGGGGTGAAGGAGACTGGGCGTTCGTAATTCCAGAGAATGACGCCCTTTTCAAGGTCTTTTCCGCAGCTCCACCCCGGAACGCCGAACTGCAAATCGCCAACCTTCAGGGTCAGGTGCTGGCAAATGAAGTATTGGAACGACCGCTGGCAAAGGTCGAACAAAAGAAACTACAAGCCGGCAGGCCGACTTTCCTGGTGACAGTAGACTATTCGACAGGAATGGGCTCGTACGCTGGGCCAGCGACAATGCTCTTGGACGTAGTCAATGCGGACCTTCACTGGCTGGAAGCAATGAACGCAGATACCGGGAAGCGCGAAATGATTCGACTTCCGAAGACGCTCAAGTCCGACTGGAGGTTGTCGCCAACGGGAGCACATCAGGACATTCTCCAGGTTCTTTGTCGTCCCGACGACTTCGGCGGCAGCGGCGCTTTCTCGGTTAGCTACGTCCGTTACCACTTCGACGAAGGCGCAGGGTGGCAGATGCGCAAACGGGTAAAGAAGGGATTTTGGGAGTCCGAGGATCCATTCCCGCAAGCCGGACTGTTCCCGTAGCCAACGCTACAACGTTTGATAATATTTGTCCCCGGCGCATGCGCGACACAGAACTTTTCCTTCGCGCCGCACTTCTCTGCGGAAGTTAATTCCCTCGCCGCATTGCTCGCACACCGCGCGCTCGCCTTTGTATCCTGGAAATTCTTCCGGTGGCAGCTCGACTCTCACCCACTGCGTCGTGAACAAATCGTCGTCGGAAATTTCGCGGTAGGCCAGCATCTGCTGCTGGTTCTTGTCCGCGATCTCAGGATGCAACTGGCGAGCCAGCGCTTTGGAGGATTCCTTTGCCGCGATGCGGATCGCTTTGCCGCTGCTCACGTCCACGAATGTGGCCGCAACTTTGCCCCAGTCGCGAAACTTCAACGCACGCTTGCCCAGCCGGCATCCAGTAACCACGGCGACCGCGTCGGTGGCGCAGCGGTCGATCTCGACGAACGTCACCAACCGCTTCCGGTGCTTTCCCTGCGGGTCGTCAATTTCCAACTTTTGCAGGCCGAGCATCGCCAGGCGCACCCCCAAAACCTGCCCGGCACAGATGTGGCCGTGGGCTCGTTCGGCGTCGCGGAGATATTCGTCGAGGGACTTCACAAGAACAGCCGTCTGCTCTCAGTTTTCAGCTATCAGCCATCAGCTTAACATCTCGTGATCGAGACGCCTTCCCGCGGGGCGGTAACTGCTATTTTCTTCTCCAGCGGACGCCCTCTTTGGTCTGCTCGATGATGATGCCCGCCGCAGTCAATTCAGCGCGGATTGCGTCGGAGCCTTTATAGTCGCGCGCCGCGCGGGCAGCCTTCATTTCCGCAATCTTCTTTTCGATGTCCGCGTCGGAAAGTTGTCCCGATTGAACGGCTTCGCGCAACTCGTCGCTGATGTCTTTCTCTCGCCCTTCCGCTACGGCCCACTCGAGGACGCGCTTCATCTTCGGACCATCATCATCGTCAAGCACGGCAAAGACTTCGTCGAACTTGGCCAGCACAGCGAGCAAGGGCGGGACGTCATCTCGTCTGACTCCTCCCGTATCGAAAGCGGCATTGGCCTGGCGCACCATCTCAAAGACCGCCCCTTGCGCCTGCGCCGTGTTCAGGTCATCGTCGAGCGCGGCCGTCATGCGAGCGACAGTCTCGGCTGCAAGAGACTGCATTGCCGGGTTGGCGCCGGCAGGAAAACTGCCCGCGCCCAGACGCAGGCGAAAATTCCGCAGGCGTTCGACCGACACCGCCGCCTGCTTGAGTCCATCGAAAGTGAAGTTCAATTGAGTCCGGTACGGAACCGATGTCAGCAAATACCGGATCGCCGACGGCTTGTGCCCTTTCAGTACCAGGTCGCGCAGCGTGAAAAAGTTCCCCAGGCTCTTCGACATCTTCTCGCCTTCGACCAGCAGAAAGCGCGCATGAAACCAGAAATGCGCGAAGGGCTTGCCGGTCAGCGATTCCGATTGCGCGATTTCATTTTCGTGATGGGGAAAGACCAGATCCTCTCCGCCGGCGTGCAGGTCGAAGCTCTCTCCCAGTTCCTGCATCGACATGACGGAGCATTCCAGGTGCCAGCCCGGACGCCCCGGCCCGATCACGGTGTCCCACGAAGCCTCACCCGGCTTGGGCGACTTCCACAGGGCAAAATCGCGGGCGCTGTCCTTATCGTATTCATCCAGGTCCACCCGTGCGCCATCAAGCATTCCCTGAAAGTCTTTCTTGGAGAGCTTCCCGTACTGCGGAAACTTGGCGATGCGAAAGTAGTAGGAACCGTCCTCCGTGCGGTAAGCGACCTGTTTCCTCACCAGCTTCGCGACGAACTCGGCCATCTCTGGAATGTGCTCGGTCGCGCGCACCAACTTGGGCTGCTCGATGCCGATCAGAGCTGAATCTTCAAGAAACGCCTGCAAATATTTTGACGTATATTGCTGCACGCTGACGCCATCCCGCGCGGCGTTGCGAATGATTTTGTCGTCCACGTCCGTGATGTTCATGACGTGGCGTATCGTGTACCCGGACTGGCGCAGAAACCGGCGCAGAAGATCCACCGCGACAAAGGTTCGAAAGTTGCCGATGTGCCCGTAGTCGTACACCGTGGGACCACAGGCGTACATGCGAACTTCGTTGTCGCGAAGCGGCCGAAACTCTTCGATCCGCGAGGACATAGTGTTGTAAAGGCGAAGGGGCATAGAGAGTTCAAGCACCGGAAAACGAACCTAAGATTCTAGGGTCGGCAAGGAAGCGGGTCAAATGGCTGTCACGTCGCGGGCGTCCGCGCGGGCGGCAAAGCGTGCGTGTGTTCGCGCAGACGCTGCTGCACAAGAACGACGTAATGCAGCTCCGAGGCGATGGTGAAAACAAAAGTGGCTCGCAGAAACCACGTGCGCGCGATCCCGACCCAGTGCGACGGGTAAACTTCGAGCAAGAGAACGAAAAACACGGCACAGATCTGCGAGAAGGTGTTGGCCTTGCCAAAAATACTGGGACGAAAATCCCTCAGCCCGGCAATCGCGAACAGCACCGCGCTAGCCGCCAAAATCGAAATATCGCGGCTGAAAACCAGCACCGTGAACTTCCAGGGGATCTTGTTCAGGATGGAGAGCACAAGAAACATCGTGCTCAACAGCAGCTTGTCCGCCATCGGATCCAGATACTGCCCCAGCACCGTCTGCTGATGAAGGGTGCGGGCCAGCAGGCCGTCCAGTCCGTCACTGAAACCCGCGACCACAAAAACGACCAATGCCCAGAGATAGCGCCCCTCCACCAGGTGAATCACGATGAACGGAACAAAAATCATCCGCAGCAGAGTGAGTTGGTTGGGAGCCGTGAAAATCTGGGAGAGCTTCACGCCCGCTCCTTCGTCACTGGCTCGCGGCCGGGGGTAAGCGCGGCCGATGGATCGAGCCCGGTCCTGGCCAGGAAGCGTTGCGAGAGCGAAGGCAGACTGCCATCGGGCAGGTCCAGTTCGACCCGTTCGATGCGATGCATGGGAAAGAAAACAACCGCCGGCGTGAATGGCTCACCGTCCTTCACCATTACGGTAAGATCCTCGAACGAGGCGAGTTCGGCGCCGCTCAAACTGAGGCCCTCGGGCGCAAGCCCCAGCACCATCCCCCAGACTTTTTCCCGGGGATTGCTGAGGGTCACAATCACCACCGCGCCTGGCAAGAAAGGATCGTGAGTGCCGGAGCGCCCGGCCTTGCCCGTGCTGGTCTTACCCGCGTTGGTCGGCTTCTTTTCCACTCAGAGATTGTCGCCGGGCGAAGCGCGCATTGCAACTCCGGCCGGTGCGTGAGGTCCCGAACACGGTTACTCCTTGGCTGGGGTGAAGGGGAATTCGGGTCCAGATCGAGCCGTTGCCGGATTCGGCTGCGACCGATAGAATGAACAGAGTCCAGAGCCATCCGCGCGTTAGGCCCGTAGCTCAGTCTGGTTAGAGCGCTTCCTTGACACGGAAGAGGTCGATGGTTCGAGTCCATTCGGGCCTACCATTCCATCCTGGGGTCCCGCGCTTTGCTCGGGATTTCGGCGGCGGGCTCCCGCTTCGCTCACGCCCGCCAAACGCCTCAAGTTCGAGTCCATTCGGGCCTACCATCCTTTCACTGAACCTTGACCGGTCCAAAACGCGAGTGTTAGTTTCGGTCCACACGTGATCCAACGGGAGACATCACTCTGAGCCGGGCAGGGAAACCGCGTCCAACCGTGGATCTTCTTCGCCGCGAATTCCTTGTCCGATTCTGCCAGGGGGCCGGAGCCAGCCTCATTCCCACCACCTTCTGGGGGCTGACTTTCCCGCAGTTCGGATCGTCTGCACCTCCGGACGCTGTGCCGTCCAATGCCGGATTCCAACTGCACCCTCACTACCGGACTGGGCGGCCGCTCGACGCCACGCTGGCGAAGGTGCAAACCGGCCTGGACGAATTCGTCAGCGAAAAGTATGCCGACCAGATTGACGCGATTCTTGCCGACTGGAGCGCGAGCCTGCTGCAGTCTCCGCGCGCGACCGACACAATCGCGAAAGCGCTGGCCTCCGATTTTTCGGGAGCGCCGCCCCTGCCGGCAGAATCGCGGGTCGTGCGCTCTGACGCGATTCTCGAAATCCGCAACAACAAGTTCAGCCGCCAGACCGGAATGAAGCGCGACGCCTTCCTTCGAGAATTCGCCTCTTCGTTGAGCGTCCTCTCCAGCATCATCACCGCCGAATTCCAGATTACCGGGATTGACCTCTCCGGCACGGATCCGTCTTCTCCGCAACCCAGCCGCATAGAAACGCGCGTCCGCTATGAAATCGTGGGCACGGGTGCTGATTTCCATCGCGAGCAGCGGGTGGGCTACTGGGATCTCGAATGGGAACCCGCGCCAACTGATCTTCGCCTTCGCAGTTGGCGAGCCAGCCAGGAAACGCAGGCCCGATCTTCTTCGCCGATCTACGTGGACATCGCACCCACCGCGCTGGGCGGCAACTCTTCTTATTCCGACCAAATGCTTCGTGGCACCGACTACTGGCGCACCGTGCTCGACGGCGCCTGCGGCATAGACATCTACGGCCACAACGGAGTCTCTGCCGCCGACATCGACAATGACGGCTTTGACGATCTCTATGTCTGCCAGCCCGCGGGCCTGCCCAACCGGCTCTATCGCAACCGCGGTGACGGCACCTTCGAAGACATCACCGAAGCCTCGGGCCTGGGCATCCTGGAGAACACAGCCTGCGCCCTTTTTGCCGACTTCAACAACGACGGGTGGCAGGACGTGATCGTCGTGCGCACTAACGGTCCGCTGTTGTTTCTGAATGACGGTGGCGGCAAGTTCCGCCAGAAGCCTGACGCCTTTCATTTCGTGAAGCCTCCTCAGGGGACATTTACAGGCGCAGCCGTCGCTGACTATGACCGCGACGGATGGCTGGACATCTATTTCTGTCTTTATGCGTACTATCAGGGCACTGGACAGTACCGATATCCCTCTCCTTACCACGACGCCGAAAACGGCCCGCCTAACTTTCTGATGCGCAACAACCGCGACGGCAGTTTCCGCGATGTGACCGCGGAATCCGGCCTCAAGCAGAACAACACGCGTTACAGCTTCGCCTGCGCGTGGAGCGACTACAACCGCGACGGCTGGCCCGACCTTTACGTCGTGAACGATTTCGGCCGCAAGAATCTCTACCGTAACAACGGCGACGGAACCTTCACCGACGTTGCTTCGCAGGCGGGAGTGGAAGACGTCGGCGCGGGCATGAGCGCCTGCTGGCTCGACTACGACAATGACGGCGCCGAAGACCTGTACGTTGCCAACATGTGGACCGCGCCCGGCGAGCGCGTCACCGCTCAGGACATTTTCAAAAGAGATTCGCCGCAGCCAATCCGCGCCCTTTATCACAAACATGCCATGGGGAACTCCCTGTTGCGGAATCGCGGCGCTCAATTCGAAGAGGCGACGAACTCGTCTGGCGCCGGACTCGGCCGCTGGGCCTGGTCGAGCGACTCATTCGATTTCGACCACGACGGATTTCCCGATCTCTACATCGCGAACGGTTTTGTCTCCAGCTCTTCGCATCAGGACCTCAACAGCTTCTTCTGGCGGCAGGTGGTGGCCCGTTCTCCCGACGAGGCCCGCTCTTTGCAGGAGTATGAGTGGGGCTGGAATGCGATCAATGAGTTGATCCGCTCCGACGGTACCTGGAGTGGCTACGAGCGTAACATCTTGTATGCGAACAACCGCGATGGAACTTTTTCTGATGTGTCTGCCGCCGCAGGTTTGGACTTTGTTGAAGACTGCAGGTCATTCGCGGCGGCCGATCTCGATCACGATGGCCGCCTGGAAGTTGTTTTGAAGAATCGCAACGCACCGGTGTTGCGATTCTTGAAGAACGTTGTGCCGGAACTGCCGCCAGCCATCGCGTTCCATTTGCAAGGCAAGAAAAGCAATCGCGACGCTATCGGTGCGTCTATCACGGTTGAGACTGGCACGATTGAAGCTGGCGTGGCTCGCCAGACGCGCATGCTGCAGGCGGGATCAGGGTTTCTTTGCCAGCACAGCAAGGATGTGTTCTTCGGCCTGGGCGCGGCAACGGGCCCGGTGCGCGCTTCGATCCGATGGCCAAGCGGCGTCGTTCAGGAACTCCGAGACCTCCCGCTCAACCACAGGGTCTGGGTGGAAGAAGGATACGAACCTTCGCGCCTGGAGCCTTTCAAAACAGGTTTGAGCAACCGCGCCTCCGCTGCTGCTCCAGCGGCACCAGAGGCCGACTCACTTCCCACCACGATTGCGACCTGGCTTCTGGCGCCGATTTCCGCGCCCGATTTTTCACTTCCCGATCTGTCGGGTCAGACCCGGACGCTTTCCGCCCTCCGCGGTAAACCGGTGTTTCTGAATCTCTGGACCATGCAGTCTCAGGATTGCCGCGAGGCCCTGAAGGTTTTCCAGAAGAGTTACGCGCGCTGGCGAGCTCAGGATCTGCAGCCGGTGACCGTGAACCTGGAGGTCGCCGCCGATCCTGCCGAGACCGGAACCGCTCGGGCCGAAGCTCTCCGTGCCTACGCGCGCGACCAGCAGCTTTCCTTCCCTATTCTGCGTGGGTCTGACGATGTGGCCGCAATCTACAACATCCTCTATCGCCAGATGTTCGACCGTCACCGCGATCTTACGCTTCCGACTTCTTTCCTGATTGACGCGCAGGGCGACATCGTCAAGGTGTACCAGGGCGCAATCAATCCGGAACACGTCGAACAGGACACTCACCGCATTCCCCGCACCAACGGGGAGAGGCTGGCCCGGGCGCTGCCTTTCCCCAGCACAACCCACACTCTCGACTTCGGGCGAAATTATCTTTCCTACGGAGTTTTGTTTTTCCAGCGCGGCTATCTCGATCAGGCCGCAGCCTCATTCCAGCAGGCCTTCCGCGAAGATCCGTCGAGTGCCGAGGCGCTGTACGGCGTTGGCAGCGTCTACCTGAATCAGAACAAGAATGCCGACGCGCGGCAGGCCTTTGAGCATGCCCTTAAACTGCAGGCTGCCTATCCCGATACGCTGCCCGATGCCTGGAATAATCTAGGTGTCATCGGGGTGCGCGAGGGACGAGTGGACGACTCAATCCAATGTTTTCAGCAGGCGCTCCAACTCAACCCGCATCACCTGCTTGCGCTCGACAATCTGGGCAATGCCTACCGCCTGCAGAAACGATGGGACGAAGCTCGCGCCGTACTCGAGCGCGCGCTCGAAGTCGCCCCGCAGGATCCGGAAGCGAACTACAGCCTGGGCATGGTCTTTGCCCAGACTAACAACACCGGTAAGGCTTATGAGTATCTGCAGCGGGCCTTGCAAGCGCGCCCGGTTTATCCCGAGGCCCTGAATAACCTTGGCATACTTTATCTGATCACTCACCGCCGGGATGAGGCCGTCGCCAGCTTCGAACAATGCATTCGCGTCGCTCCAGCTTTCGATCAGGCCTACCTGAATCTTGCCCGCGTGTACGCCTTGGAGGGTTCGCGCGACCAGGCGCGCGGCGTCCTGCTCGACCTGCTCAAACAATATCCCGATCACCCGCAGGCCAAACAGATGCTCGAACAACTGCCGCAGTAGTTGAATGGAAATTGAAGCTAGCGCGAAGGCTTGGGCGTCGGCGCTGTCAGCAAATCGACGAACATCTTGTAAAACCTGACCGTATCCAAATCAAGCTGCACTTCGACGGGCTGCCCGGCAAACCGGGGCTTATCCTGCTCAGTCCAGCTCAGAGTGCTTCCGTAGCCGGCGCCACGGTCGAGGTCCACGTCGAGATAACGCGTTTCTTTGACCGTGATCACACTGGGATCCAGCCAGGCTGCCGCCGCCAGTTCGTCCCACAGATAGTTGTACTCACCGCGAAGATTCGTGTACGTGCCAATATAACGCGCCGTCACCGAGTTGCCCGCCTTGACTCGCTCAATCAACTCCTGAGTCAATCGCGTTTTCACGGAAACATCTACGGTGGTGCACACCATTCGCTTCCACGGCGCGGTCAGCACAATGTGCGCCGCTTCCGGATCAAACCACAGATTGAACTCATGCCGCGGCGCGTTCACAAACTCGGGGTCGTTTGTCTTCGGATTCAGGCTCGCGCCCATGAACACCAGTTCTTTCGCCAGGCCCGCAAATTCCGGATCAATCGAGATGGCCAGCGCCAGGTTGGTCATCGGCCCGCCCTCGTAGATCGTGATTTCATGCGGATATTTGCGAACCATCCGCACCAGAAAGTGCGCGGCATCTTCATCCAGCGGTTTCGTAGAGGGCTTGCCCTCCGGCATCTCACCCAATTGATCCGCGGGATGATACCACCGCGGAGTCCATGCTCCAACCCAGGGCACGGACCCGAATTGTTTTTCCCAGAGTTCCGTTTCCTCTTGCCGCCTGACCAGTGGATACTCGGCTCCCGGCACGACTGGAATATCCGTTCGGCCGATGATCTCCAGCGTGCGCAGCGTGTGCGCGACCTCGTCTTTGAGCCAGGCATCGCCCGTCACGACGGTGATGCCGAGAACTTCAGTCTGCGGAGACTGGATCAGCAGCAGGATCGCTTGTTGATCAGTCCCCGCCGGCCCGGCGGCGTCCTGATCAATGATCACCTTGCGCTTGCCTGATTGCTGGCCCCAGCACGGAAAGCACAACCCGAGCAGCGCCAAGGCCAGCCACACGCGGACAAGTTTCATCGCTTTCCTCCAGAGAACAACGCCCGCTAATCTGTGATGAAGAAGTGCATTCTATTGCCTGCGTCTATGCTGCGCCAGCGCTTACTCTTTGTTCAAGATGAGGCCAGCGGATCGTCCACGTCGCGACGGTTGCGACGGAACGCCTCGGCAATTAGAATCCTCGATCAGGCGCAAGAATAGCTGGTCTTGCCTCGATCCGCTTCATCCGCGCCTGTCTCATGCCCGCTCGCCGCCGATATCAACTCAGCTCGCTTCTCGTCATCAGCTGGAGCCTGGTCGCATTTGGCTTCCTGCCGTTGCTCTCGCCGCCTCTGCACTCGCAGGCGGCCCATGAGGATGCCACGCTGCACGGCTCGACCCGCGATTCCGAGGGCAAACCCGTTATCGGCGCAACGGTTTATCTGCAAGCCAAAGACGAAATTCAGCCTCGAACTACGCAGACCGATTCGCAAGGGAGCTACAGCTTTCAAGCGCGGCGCGGAGGCGAGTACGCCCTCTGGGCCGAGAAGGCCGGCTGCGGCGAAGCGAGAGTTCCTTCATTCGTTCTGGGACCGGGGCAGACAAAGAATATCGATCTCACTCTTGCTCCAGCCAAGCCTCCCGGTTCGCAACCTACTTCGTCGCAACCGCCAGCTTTCTTTGACGAACCTCAATTTACCGTTTCTGGAGTTACCGACACCGCAAATCTCGGCGGTCACGGGTCCGAGACGGTTGTGCGTACACGGGAAACGCTCGCCAAAGAAACTGTGTCCCTCGGTGGATCTCCGGCCGGACCTGCTTCCGCTGTCCCCGGCACGACGGAAGAAGCGTTGCGGGCCAGAGTACAACGGGAGCCCGACAGCTTGGCCGCAAACCACGACCTGGGCAAGCTACTTGTCCAGGAAGGCAGAGCGCGCGAAGCCATCCCGTATCTTGAGCGGGCCGCCGCGTTGAATCCCGGCGATTACGAAAACGCATACGCCCTGGCCCTCGCCAACGCGGACGCCGGCAACTTCGACTTGGCCCGGGATAAGACCCAGTCCCTGCTCGCGCGTCACGACAAAGCGGATCTTCATCACTTGCTCGCAGATGTCCAGGAGAAGCTTGGCAACTCGCTCGATGCGGTCCGCGAGTACCAGCGCGCCGCGGAACTGGATTCCAGCGAGCCCTATCTTTTCGATTGGGGATCAGAACTGCTGCTGCATCACGCGCCGGAACCTGCTCTCGAAGTCTTTACCAAAGGCAATCACCTTTTTCCCCATTCGATGCGCATGCTCTTGGGGCTGGGCGCCGCCTACTTCGCGAGCGACTACTCCGATCAGGCAGTCCAGCGTATCAGCCAGGCGTCCGACCTGAATCCGAACGATCCCGTGCCTTACCTGTTCCTGGGCAAAATGCAGAGCGCTGAGAATCTGCCATCGGACGAACTGGTCGAGAAGCTGCACCGCTTCATCACGCTGCATCCCGAAAGCGCCCAAGCCAACTACTACTATGCCGTCAGCCTTTGGAAGAGGAGGAACACGACTCAAGACATTTCGAGTGACAGCGCCGTCGCGACGCAAATCGAATCCTTGTTGAACCAGGCAGTTCATCTCGACCCCAAGTTCGGCGCGGCCTACCTGCAACTCGGAATTCTGCATTCCGAGCAACGAAATTTTACCCAGGCGATCTCTGACTATCGGCAGGCAATTCAGATCTCTCCGGAGATGGAAGAGGCGCATTACCGGCTGGCCCAGGCCTACCGCCAGACCGGCGAGACCGAAAAGGCGAAAGCTGAACTCCAGTCTTATACCCAGACGGCGAAAGAATCCGCCCAGAGAGCCGAGCGCGAGCGCCATGAAATCCGCCAGTTTGTGTACACTCTGCGCGACCAGCCCCCGGCTCAAAATCAATAATGCCCGACTTGCTCGCGGGGCTGCCTTGGACAGGCAACCGTGTATAAATTTGAATTCTGAGGGGCGTCATCCTGAGCGTAGCCGTTCTTCAGGCGGAGCGAAGGATCTCGCATGGGAGGTGTGTGCCTATGCAGCACGCGAGATCCCTTGCCCCGCTGGTGAAAACGCGGGGGCGTCGGGATGACGCCTCGAAAGTGACTTATAGCCTCTGCACCTCTGCTCGCCCGCCTCTCCCCGCCGCTTCGCTTTCCCCTGTGTTACACTTTTTCATTCATACTCAGCACCGTTTCAGGCGGCGTCTCCGATCTACACATGCTTTTGTCCAAAGAATATGTGGGCTACTTGGCCCGCGAAGTCACCAAGAAACTGATTGCGGGCAAGCTCATCGAGACTGCGGCCGTTCCCGCGGTCACCGAGCGCGTGCATGCCGCTCTGCTCGACGAACTCACGCTGGAGGATCGCATTAACGACGAAGTCCGCGTCATCCTCGAAGCCTATTCCGACGAAATGCAGAAGACGGGCGCCAACTATCAGGAAATGTTCCGCAAAGTGAAGACAGAGCTGGTGCGCAAGTACAAGGCGGTGCTGTGAGACTGAGCCACGACAAAGTCAACGTGCTGGCCCGCGCCGTTTCCGAAGTGCTCAAGCAAATGGACGAAGTCGAGTTCATCGAAGATCCCAACACCATCCGCCAAGGAACCCGCAAGATCCTCGAAGACCTGCTCAACCAGGAAGAACGAATCGACCTCGCCGCGCGCCAGAAGATCGAGAGCCAGAAGCGCACCATCCTCGAAGGCTCGCAGGAGTGGGACATCCTCTACCGCAAGTACTACAACGAAGAAGTCAAAAAGCTCGGCGCGTAAGGTCTGAGACGAATATCCAGGGGCGGCTGACGCTGCCCTTTTTTCTTTGGGTTTAAGAAAAAAAGCCCCGCTCGCCGCGGGGCCGATGGGGGGAGGAACTCCTCAATCTCAGGCCGCTTCCTTCCGCCGTTGCATCGTCTGCAGGTGCTGCCGGTACTGCTGTGCATTGTTGACGATCTTGCGTTGCTGCAGGCTTGTGATCCACTGGTTCCGGGAAACGGACCGGCGCTCGCGCCGCGACCCGACGTGGCCCCGGTGTCTCAGGTTCGTCGGAATCCGCTCCGCCGTCTGCTGCTGCCAGCCCGAGCCATCGGTAACGTTGAACACTCCGATATAGCCGCCCGGCAGCAGTTGCAGTGCGGTCTGTATCTTGTTCATGCGGTCAAACTGGGTCGAACCCGGCGCGCGGAAGCTCTCAAACCACGCCGGATACACGAAGTCCGAGACCAGGATGTTGCCGATCTGGTAGCCGAAGCTGTCGTCTTCGCAGGCGTCGCACACTTCGTAGGCGTAAAGCATCCCGCTCGTATTCGCATTCTGCACGAACGCCGTCAGGTTGATGTTCGGGTCTGCCAGCATCTCCAGTAATTCGTGGCTGGCCGTAACGCTCCACGAAGTGCCGGCTTTCAGGTCGCTGGCGGCAAACACTTTTCCGATGGGCAGGCCGTCGGGCGTCAGGTCATGGTAGCCGAGCGCTCCCGCCTGATCGGAGTCGTCAAGGATGACCAGCCACCAGGTCCCAGTGGGCGGCTGGTTGCCCTGGGGAATCATCTTCAGTTCCGCGTCTGTGCCCCAGATGGGACGAAAATCGTTGGTGACCTGCTGTTGCAGGGCAATAACGACCGGGGTAACGTCAGCATCGGTCAGCACGGTGCTCTCGTTGATGACGGATATCTGCGTTGTCGCGAGTTGTGCATGAGTGTTTTGTGGCATCAGTATTCTCTCCTTCTAGTCCACGGATTTTGGAGAACGCGCCGGAAGGTGCGTGACTCTGTATGAAGAAGTCTTATACCCTGAACCTGCAGGAGCAAGAGTTATCCGAAGAAAAAGTGTGGAGTTTTCCTGATTTGGGACTCTAGCTCTGCGGTCAGAAGGCAGAAGTCAGAAGTCAAAATGTAGAGTGAACGCAGCCTCGGCTTTGCAATCTGCATTCTGACTTCTATTTTGCATTCTTCATTCGCACGATGAGCACCCCACAAATGTCGGACCTGGCCGCGATCGTCAAGCGAGCGGCCGAAGAGGCTGGCTTCGACCTTTCGGGCATCGCTCCCGTCACCGATTCGCCTGAACTTCAGCATTTCTCTGCCTGGATCGCCGCCGGTCACGCCGGGGAAATGGAATACATGGAAGCTCGTGACGATCAAGGCCAACTCAAGCGCGCTTCGCTCGCCCGCGTCGCGCCTTGGGCACGCAGCGTGGTCGTTTGCGCGATGAACTACAACACCGGGCATCCTTACTCAACCCAAATGCAAGACCCGTGTCGCGGATGGATCTCCCGCTATGCCTGGAGCCGCAAGGATTATCACGACGTCGTCCGGCTCCGTCTGAAGCAGGTAGAAGCCGCTCTGCGCCAAGCCGTGTGGGGCGGGCACTCATGCCCGCCAACTCTCACCACGCGCTGCTATGTTGACACCGGGCCCATCGTCGAGCGCGTCTTTGCGAAATACGCGGGCGTGGGCTGGATGGGCAAGAACACCTGCATCATCAACCAGAAAAAAGGCTCGTGGCTTTTCCTGGGCGTGATTCTCACGTCGCTTGAACTGGAACCCGATCTGCCCGCGCCCGACCGCTGCGGCACCTGCATCCGCTGCATCGAAGCCTGTCCGACCGACGCGATTCTTGCGCCCTACCAGCTCGATTCCAACAAATGCATTTCCTATCTCACCATCGAGAAGCGTGGATCAATCCCGGAAGAACGTCGCGCGGGCATGGGCCGCCACGTATTCGGCTGCGACATCTGCCAGGACGTTTGTCCCTGGAATCGCAAAGCTCCGGCGACGACGGTGCCCGAATTCGAACCGCGTCCCGGCTTGGTCAATCCCGTGCTGGCTTGGCTCGCGGAAATGTCGGTTGAAGAATTTCGCGAGGTTTTCCGTGGATCACCCATCCGCCGCGCCAAGCGCAGCGGCCTCCGCCGCAATGCCGCCATCGCCATGGGTAATAGTGGGGACCCGCAATTCCTCCCTCTGCTCGAAGAATTGGCCGCTGACGAAGAGCAATCCGTGGCAGAAAGCGCCCGCTGGGCCATAGAGCGCCTGCGCGAGCCCAACGAATAGGGGGCTTGTCACACCCACGATTGCCGGCTTGGCGCAGAAGTGCCTGACAACCGGCCCGGCGTATTCGCCGCATATTCGCTTGCCGTCCCGAATTTCTACCCAGATTCTTCTGGCCTTCCGTAACTGGTTTTTGCGATTGCCAGCAACTATTCTTTCGTTAAGGGGTTCTAAACAGGGAGGTTAAGCTTAGAATCGTCTGGGGTGCCCATGCCTTCACGCCACATCCAGTCGCTGCGGCGCGCTCTCGTGACACTAGCAGTCGTGGTTCTCGCCTGCGCCTCCCATGCCGGCGCTTCGGCCACCCTTTTGCTGGAAGAACCCTACGGCAAGCTGGGGTTCTTTACTGCCACCGGTCATTCGGCGGTCTATCTGTCCTCCGTTTGCGCGGATACACCAGTGGTCCTCCGTGCCTGCGCGCCCGGAGAAACGGGAGTCGTCATCAGCCGCTACGACGGCGTCGGCGGATACGATTGGGTCGCCATTCCCCTTGTCCCGTATCTATATGCGGTAGACCGCGCCGAAGATATTCCGTTGTTCGCCGATGCGAAGATGGTTGCGTTCTTGCGCGACCGATATCGCCGCAAGTATCTGGAAAGCATCGCCCCCGACCTGAAGAACGGCGAGACTCCCGGGGGCAACTGGTACGAACTGATAGGCTCGTCCTACGACCGCACGATCTACGGGTTCGAAATTGACACTACACCGCAACAGGACGCGGCTCTGATCCGAAAACTGAACTCGTCACCCAACGAGTCTCACTTCCACCTGGTCTCCAACAACTGCGCCGATTTCGCCAAGAACATCATCAACTTTTACTACCCGAAGTCCTTGCATCGCAGCGTTGTCGCTGACATCGGCATGACCACACCCAAGCAGATCGCTAAGATGCTGGCGAAGTTCAACCGGCGCCATCCCGAGATCGGCTACTCGCGGCTGGTGATTGCGCAGGTACCGGGCAGCATGCCCCGCAGTTCTGCCGTGCACGGAGTGGTCGAGTCGTTCCTCAGGTCGAAGAAATACATTGTGCCCAGCGCGATCGCCAGCCCGATCTTTGCCGGCTGTGTGTTTGCCGTCTATGTGGGGACCGGCGCACCCCGTTTCGAACCGGCCCGCGATGCCCTGATCTACAATCCGGGCGGTGCCCTTGAACCGCCTCTGGGCCGCGAAGATCGCAGAGCTTATCAGCATCAATTGCGGAATCTTCTGAGCGAAGCCTATCCCGTCACCGCTGGCCGGAACGTGGACAAAGCGTGGTCAAAATTGCAGGCCAAGTCCAGAACAGACTTTGACGAGCAGGGCAGGCCGATTCTTCAGATGCAGGTGGACGGCCATATCGTGCGCATTGGCGCTTCGGCCGATAACATACTCGCCGGCAGCGCGCCGCCTCAGCTGGTGCGTGAACTGCTGGAGGCTCGCCTGCAAGCAGAATTGCGGCGCAAATCGCCCAATGAGGTTTCCGAGAGTGAGATAACGCGCGACTGGAACCTGCTCCAGCAGGTTCTGGGGGACAGTGAATCTGGTTTGACCGCCCGCTCGTCGGTGCGCACCGAGAACATTCCCGGCAACCAACCCTAGGCTGTGCTATCGGCATCCAGCCGCGCCGCTACGGTGCGCCCTGCATTTCCACTTTACTGTTGCTCTTGCGGAGGCCGCACCGGCACGCCCGGTCCCGGATTCGGGATCATTCCCGGTTGTTGCTGCTGTTGCTGCTGGAGTTGTAGCTGGCGTTGCTGCATTTCCTGCAGCATCTGTTGTGGCGTTTTCACTTCCGGCTGCTCCGGAGGCGCGGCGGCCGGTTGTTCGGCTTCTGCCGCTTGGTCCGCGCTGTCGTCGTTGTTGTCTTCGGCCTCAGCGTCATCCGTTTGCTGTTGTCCGGGCTGCATGTTCGCGGCTTGATTGATGGGCGATTGCGGCTGATTCATGGCGCTGGCATTGGCATTGTCCGGCCCCGTTTTCGGCACCAGCACCACGCGCGTCAGCGCGTTCGCATCCAAGGCTGAACCGAGCATCACGTAGTTGAAGCGTGAGCCATTCAGTAACTCCGCCAATACTTCCCGCGCAGACCCGGGCCCCAGACGCGTCACTACCCGCTCTTTGGCCTCCGGCACCTCGATCTCCGCTCCCGTCTGCCTGCGCACGGCGCGCAGGATGTCGCCCAGCGTGGAGTTGGGAGCGACAATCGTCAGTTGTCCGTCCTTATAGCTCACCTGCGGCGGCACCGGCGCAATGGAGTCCAGCGGCATCTGCGGCACTGGTCCGGTCGGTCCAGACGGCAAAGGCGGCAACACCGGCTTCTTCGGCTTCCGCTGGCTGGTAGCGGCGTTCGCGAGGTTCAAGCTACCCAGGCACAGCACAGCGATCCCGGCAAGCCTGGCGAATTTAAATGCCGCCCTCATCACTGCGCCTTCGCTCCTTCCACCGCTTTGGGGTCTCGGGGGAACACTGCAAGAACCGCCTCTATCGAGATTCTAGCACCGTATGGTAGGGGGGACCTCGCGGGCATGATGTCCCACTAGTTAGAACGCCTTCGCCTCACCGTCTTGCATTCTCATTACGGGGCGACGCAGATCGGGGCGTCTGCAACTCGATGCCCGTCAAGCATTTACACCGGGCCTAGAATCCTGACGCTGGGCCGGATGCGGGCGTAAACTGAATTCAGCGAATGTTGAGTCTTGAGAGCGCGTGAGTGAGGGCCATAACAAATCCGGTGCACCGTCCGGTCCGGGGCTTCGCCTTTTGGCTGTTCCAGGTCTGGATCGTCCTGGCAGCCCTGGCATTCTCCGTCTCGATCGCGCGCGCCCAGAACTGTCAGACTTCGAGCGACCTGGACGACGCCACCCGCTCAGCCATCACGGCGGCTGGCCAGCGCTACTTCGATATGGCTGCCAAAGGCGATGCCGCAACCCTTCGCCAAAGCGCCGTCGCCACCCTGGCCTCGGATTTCTCCGGCATTGAGGCTACGGTCAAGGATCACCAGCAGGACTTCGCCGGCGCACAAACCAGCGCGAAGGCGGTCTTTCTGCTCGAGGCCGACGGCGACGCTCCCCTTCCCCGCGCCGAGTTCTACTGTGGAGTCTTCGGCAAGAACGGCCAGACTTCGGGCAGCGCCGTTTTCTATCTCGACAATCTGCAGCCCGGCAAATATGCCGTGATTGTCTTCAACGCAGTATCAGCAAATGCGCGAAGCAGTTTTTCGGTGATTCTGCAGCAGGCGGGCGCTGACTGGAAGCTGGCTGGTCTTTATCTCAAGCCCGCCCAGATTGCCGGCCACGATAGCGAGTGGTTCGCTGCACGCGCCGGCGAGTACAAAGCTAAGAGTCAATTGCACAACGCCTGGCTCTTCTACCTCGAGGCCCGCAGCCTGATCTCTCCGTTGCCCTTTATGAGCACACTGGCGACGGACAAACTGTACGACGAGTTGCAAGCCGTGCAACCCGCTGATGTCCCCGTCGCCGGCAAAACCGCAACCTTAGCCGCCGGAGCCACGACCTACACACTCACGTCGCTCTTCCCCGAAGCGGTCGGCAATGACCTGGACTTGATCGTCAAGTATCAGGTTGCCGACGCTTCCAACACCACCCAAGCCAATCAGAGCAACCTGGCCGTAATCAAAGCGCTGGTGGCGAAGTATCCTGAGCTCAGAGATGCATTTGCGGCAGTCGTAGCCCGCGCTGTCGACCCCAGCGGCCGCGATTTCGGCACGCTGCTGGCGATGAAGGATATTAAGTAGAGCAGTTGCCAGTTGTCAGCAGCCAGTTGCCAGTCACTGGGTTTCCATCTGGTCCAGCAAGTCTTCCCCGGTGCAGACGGCGTCAGGCTTCATTGAGACAGATTTCATCATGTAGGGTTGCGCGCCCAAGACCTGAAAATAGTAGGACGGCTTGTCATCCTGTGACAGTTCAATCTGATAATGATCTGGTGCATCGGAACACCGGTGCACCGACTGGAACTCGAAGGACATCCCGTGCAACCGCTGGTGCGTTTGTTCGAGCGAGCCAATGCCATGCTGCAATGACCACTGCGAGGCGTCAGCCCACGAGGAGACGATCCATTCGTCCGCAAAGTCGCGGGGAGAGACTGCAACCGGCGGAACTCTGCGGACTGTGTCGCCGATAACTCTGAAGTGCCGGACCCAGACGCGATTGTGAACGCCACCATCAATGCTCGCGGCATGAAATCGCAAGTCGAAATCGTTTCGATTCATCTCCAACTTTCCAAAGTCCTCGTTCCCCCACCAGATGGAATCCGAACCCGTGAATAGCACTTCTGGTTTCACGTTGCCACGAACCGGACGCAGCACCGAATAGTGAATTGACGACCAGGTCGAGCTGCACCACGGATTGATGTACTTTGTCACCACGTACCAGTTGCCGGAGTCATCCGGCGGAGAAATGCCGTAATCGAAGGACCAGAACGCGTCTCCTATGCTGCCGTACGGATCACTTTGCCACCGCAATACCTCCCTCCACAATCCCTGTTCGTGAGCGAAAACGAAAAGGACAGTGTCGCTACCGCACTCGATTTGGAATCTAGCCGCTATTCCCACTATTTGCGGAGCACTTCCGGCGGCAGTTACGCGGAACTCTAACTCGTAGCCATAATGGTTGAGTTCTTCAGGAACTTCATCCGCGTAATAGAACCGATCGTTGACCGAGGCGCTCGCGAGCTTGGACAACTCGTTCTCGATCTGCTCGGCCTCAACGTTGGAGGGAGCGCATCGCATGTAGGATTCCACGAAGTCGCCAAGCCGGTCTTTCATAGCAGCTATTGCCTGCCGTCCCTCAGCGGAGACATCGGTTTGGTGTCCGTCGCCTATCGGCAGCGCAAACAGCGTCTTCCGCGCGACTTCCACCTGTTTTGCGCCGTGTTCGATTTCAAGATTCGAACAGATTGTGGACTGTGAGAGGCTTAACTTAGAGGTGAGGAACAATAAAAGGGCGAGCCAGAAGCAACGCTTGAGACGCATCGAGATCCAACCCTACGCTACTACCTATGTTAGCCCCGAAACGTCTCCCAACACACACTCCTTCGGATCTTTGTCATCGCGCAGGCCCAGAAACACCGGCGCCCGAAGCTTTGGTCCGCTGCCTTCGAACTTTCCCGAAGACGTCCCACCAGTCCATTCCGCAAACTCGATCTCTGCCACCAGTTCGGGCTTCACCCAAAACACCTTGCGCAGCGCCTCAACTTCTCCAAAGAACGGATTCTTCTTCGTCTCCAGCTTCTTCAGCACTTTCCACATCTGGTCGAGCGCCTTCTGATCGAATCCGCTGCCCGCCTGCCCAACGTGAATCAACCGCCCCTGTTTGTCATAAAGTCCCAGCACGAGCGAACCAAAGTGGGCCCGGCTGCCTTCGGGCTCGGTATAGCCGCCGATCACGCACTCCAGCCGGTGCCGGATCTTGATCTTGAGCCATTCGCGGCTGCGCCGTTCTTCGTAGAGGCTGGTTCGTTTCTTCGCCACAATTCCTTCCAGCCCCATCTGCCGCGCCCGCTCAAACAGAATCTTTCCACGCTCCTCGTAGTGATCGGAATAGCGCGCCACATCGCCCGCCACCACGAGCGATGCCAGCTTGCGCTTGCGATCCTCCAGCGGCACGCGCCGCCAATCGTCACCATCGAGGTACAGCAGATCGAACGCGTAATACAACACCGGCACGTCGGCATTCGCAGCCGCCCGCCGCCCGCCCGGACGAAATCCCGTTCGCTGCTGCATCAGACTGAACGAGGCACGCCCGTCGGCATCGAGTGCCACCACTTCGCCATCCAGAATCGCGGTCTTCGCGCGCACGAACTGCGCCAGATCCTTCAACTCCGGATAGCGCGCGGTCAGATCGTTCTGGTTCCGCGACACCAGCCGGACTTTGCCGTCGGCGACAAACGCAATGGCTCGATAGCCGTCCCACTTGATCTCAAACAGCCACTCCGCCCCGTCAAAGGGCTCATCCACGGATTCCGCCAGCATCGGACGGATGGATGCGGGCATCGGCCGCTTGACTGGACTGGACAGAACGCTCAACGCAGAGGGCGCAGAGGACGCAGAGGTTTTAGAAGGTTCGTTTTCTGGTCCTCGTGAAGCCGTAGTGTGAGGTGCAGCGGCCGCCCCCGAACGCCTCGACTTTCCCTTCCCGTTTTTCTCTGCGTCCTCAGCGCCCTCCGCGTTGGGCCCTTGCTTTTTCTTTTCCACCCGCGCCACCGCATCCGCCAGCCAGGCCGCCTTCAGCCTGCCGCGGCCTGCGGGACGGCTCTTCCACTCGGCCGACCCGGCATCTCCTGCGATCTGCTCCATGGTCCGGCCGCTGATCACCGATGTATCCGCCGCCTCGATGTCGTATCCCTCCACCACGTGTTCGTCGTGCTTCTTGATCATCAACCACTCGTTGCCCTTGCTCCCCGGACGACGGCCGCGCATCTTGACCAGCGCGAAATCCCCTTTCAGCCGCTTGCCGTTCAAACGAAACTTCAGGTCGCCCTTGGCGATCATCGCGGCGGCATCGGCCTCCGTACCCGGCACGTATTTTCCTTTTACCGCCACCGGCGAAAGCGGCTGCCACGTGCCCACGTCCCAGACCATTACCGTTCCTGCACCGTAGTTGTTTTCCGGAATATTCCCCTCAAAATCAAAATACGAAACCGGATGATCTTCCACCTGCATCGCCAGCCGCTTGTCGGCGGGATCGAGCGATGGCCCCTTGGGCACAGCCCACGACTTAAGCACGCCTTCCATCTCCAGACGAAAGTCGTAGTGCAGCCGCGTGGCGTCGTGCATCTGTACAACAAAGCGGTTGCCGCCCTTCTTTTCCACCTTCGGTGGAGGCTCCGGCGTTTCTTCAAAACGCCGCTTCCGTTTGTATTCATCGAGCGACATGCGGGTTCGGTTTCAGAACGGAGAGATTCTAACAACTGGGGCTAAGACCAGCGTGCCCGGGCCGGGGAGGCGGAGTTGATTCCTGACCAGCCTAGCGGGCTGTAGCCGTCGCAATCACGGTTGTGCCTGCGGCCAGGTCAGTCGCCTTTTTCGTCACCAGCAGAAGGCCGCGGCTGCGGGAATCGTCGGCGAGTTCTTTCAGCAGCGAGCGCCCGGCGGAGGGATTCGCCTTCATTTCCAATTCTCCCAGCGCCAGCCGCGCCTCGCATTCCAGATTGTAATAGCCGAGTTTCCTGGCTGTTGCGAGAACAGCACGTAACTCCTGGCGCGCGGCCGCGAAGGCGGCAGATGCCGCCGCGCCCTCTCCTGCACCGGCGATCTCGACGCGTGCCTTCTGAATCGCGGCCGGCAACTGCAGCGCAGGATCGGAACTGGTACGGCCAAGTTCGATGGCACGTCGAACCGCTTTGCGCGCCTCTTCCGTTTTCCCCTGCATCAGCAGCGCGCGGCTGAGGTCGGTGTAGGCGGCGGGATCGCTCTTCTCCTTTTCAAACTCGGCGATCGCTGGGCGCAGCAAAGATTCAGCTTCCCAGGCGTGTCCCTCTTCCAGGGCAAGGCCCGCCAGCTCGGTTTGGCTTTCTTCGACCAGATCCATGTCTCCCGCTTTTTGTTCCATGTCGCGGCCCGCCTGAAACTGTTGCCGCGCGCCTTCCAGGTCTCCTTCGGCCGCCAGGACTTCTCCCATTTGGATCATCGCCTCGGTCAGGTAACCGTATCCGCCTTGCGCCGGGCGGATGGCATCAATTGCGCGCTGGGCCAGGTGATGGGCGTCTTGTACGCGCCCCTGCGCCAACTCCAGATCGCTGAGCCGATATAAGAAGTAGCCCGGGTTGCTGTGGTCCAAAGAAGTTTCTAATTCCAGCGCTTGCCCGTATAGCTTCGCCGCCCCGGGCAGATCGCCCCGCAGATAAAGAATGTCGGCGATGTTTCCCATCGCGGTTGCCGTATTGCCCCGGTCCCCCGCTTGTTCGAAATGCGACCTGGCTTCGCGATAGAGCTGTTCCGCGCGAGTGAGTTTTCCCTCATTCGCGAAGTTAATCGCCATGTTGTTGAGGACGGCTCCGGTTTTTTCGTGTTCTCCCAATTCCGCGAGGATCTTGAGGGCCCGCTGATAAGTCGCAATCGCCTGCTCCAGGTGACCCAGACTCCCCTCGCAGTCTCCCATCAGGCGGACCGTATCGGCCGCTGCCAGGCGATTTCCCGCCGCCAGAAAAAGGTTGTAAGCGTCTTCACACGCCGGCAAAGCCTGATCGGGATGCTCGCTGTAATTCAGTTGCATGCATTCGTCTTTTCGGGCCTGGGCATAGACCAGCTTCTTACCTTGCGCCGCAGCCTTGCGCTCGGCACTTTGGACCAGCACAACCCGGGCAGGACCGCTGGCCGTCGTCGCCCGCGCCTCGAGCAGATCGATGCGCGGATCGTCCGACGCCGGCGGCGGCAGGTTGCGCAATTGCGCCAGAGTCTCCATGGCCTGACTTCCGTGCCCTCCCGCATTCTGTGTGGCCCCGAGTTGCAGTCCGTACTCCACGTTGTCCGGAAACAGCACAAACATGGCGCGGTAAGCGGAAGCAGCTTTGTCGTGATCGGGCAGGCTCTCGTAGTAGTCTCCTTCGACCTGCATCCGCTCCACGCGGGGCAAGTTCGCGGAAAGGTCTAGAGCCTTCTTGGCTTCCTCCTTGCGTTTTTGTTCGTAACCAAGGGCGCTCCAGGCCCGCGCGAGCATGAGATGCGCCAAGGAAAATTTCGGCTCCGCCCTGGTGGATTGCTCGAGCAAATCCTTTGCGGCCAAGGCATCAAATTCGCGCAACCTGGCCAGGCCGCGCGCGTACAATCTCGCCGCTTCTGGATTGTCGGGCAGAGAAGCGAGCACGCCGGCCTCATCTGCCTCTTCCAAGTGCTGCACGCCCAGTTTGGTTCGAAGCTTGCCGCCGGCCCGGGACGCAATCTGAAACAAATCGCCCACGCTGCCGGTTTCCGCTACCTGGGTTAAGATCTCACCCGTCTTCGCATCCTGCAAGCGAAGATCCAGCCGGAGTTGTCCGCGTTCGGATCTGCCGACCGTCGTATAAGAACCCAGGACCAGCAGATCGCTGTTCAAAGCGGTGCCCAGATGCTGTGTGGTGGTTTGATCCAGCGTGCCGGTTTGCGACCAGGGCGATGCCTGGCGCAGGTTCGCGACATCCTCGCCGGAAACGAGCCGCAGTTCTTCTCCGCCCGCCAGTTCTGTGCTCAACATCTCGGAGAGCGCCGTGCCCAGCCAGGCATCGACCGCTCGACCTGACGTGTTGTGGAAGCCGAGCACCGCGACCGATTTACGCAACGGAGGGTTCGGTATGACGCTGGTCTCTGAAGTGGCTCCTGCCCTGGCACCATGTCGGACCCCGTATCCGAAGAGCCCCAACAGCAGAACGGCGATCACGCCGACGCCATAAGCCAGGGTTCGCCAACGGCCTCGCGTCGAGATGTATGTTGCTCGACTCGCCGCAGATGCTGTTGCCCCCGCGCCGGTTTGGCTCGCGGCAACGTCCGTCATGGCAGGCACATCTTGCGCCTGCACATCTGCCACCGCGACCGGCGCGATGAAGCGATACCCGCGCTTGGGCAGCGTCTCAATGAAGATGGGATTGTCGGAAGAATCTCCTAGAGCTGATCTGAGCTTCTTCAGGGCAGCGTTGAGACTGCCATCGAACTCGACGTAGGTGTCGGCCGGCCATAGGGTCTGGCGCAACTCCTCGCGCGTCACCACTTCCCCGGCGCGCTCGAGCAACAGACACAACACCCGAAACGGCTGATCCTGCAGGCGGACACGCACTCCTTGCCGCAGCAGTTCTCCGCTGGAAGGGCTTGCTTCAAACAGACCGAAACGGTAGCTACGCCTGGGTTGCGCCGGTGATGTCATAGGAAACGAGCAGGGGAGTACACGGTTTCTTGGGCGAAGAGTGTAGCACGAGAGCCGCTATTTCGGGTCATGGATTTTCACAAGTGATTGAACATAAACATCTTATACGGTCACTTCCAAATCCCTTGACCAGCCGGAAATCCTCCCTCACCCTACCGCTCACGCGGCCATCACCGCGAGCAACAAATGATGTTTTTACCATTGCGCATTTGGGGGCGCCGATGAAAGCTGAGGTTTCTTGCTCAGTTCTGACTCTGGTCTTAGGTCTGGCAGTGCTCATACTCTCCGCCGCGCCGCAGGCCGGCGGACAGCAGATGACCGCCGTCGTGCCCACGCTGGTCAAATTCAGCGGCACGCTCACCGATCTCAACGGCCATCCGCTCAGCGGAATTACGGGTGTGACCTTCCTGCTTTACAAGTACGAGCAGGGCGGGGCACCACTTTGGATGGAGACCCAGAATGTCACGCCAGACAAGAACGGGCACTACAGCGTCATGCTGGGTTCGACGCGCAGCGAGGGATTGCCGACCGACCTGTTCGCTTCGGGGGAGGCGCGCTGGTTGGGAGTGCAAGCACAAGGGCAGGCGGAGCAGCCGCGTGTGTTGCTGCTCAGTGTGCCCTATGCTCTGAAGGCCGGAGACGCGCAGACCTTGGGAGGACTGCCGGCTTCGGCCTTTGTACTAGCGGCGCCGCCGAACACCGGCGCACCGGCGACGGCCCCGGAAAACGCAGCCGTCAGCACGGCATCGTCCGCATCGCCGCTGACATCGTCGAACGTGACCACCACTGGCGGGACCGCGAATACGATTCCCCTGTTCACCACGGGCACAAACGTTCAGAACTCAATTCTGACGCAGACGGGAACGACGACGGTCAACGTAGGCGGCAAGCTGAACCTGCCAGCGTCAGGAGCAGCGACGTCGTCCGGGGGTAAGACCTCTCGTCCGGAGACATTCGTAGCGTCGGCCTACAACAGCGGGACCAAGACCGCCGTCGCGCAGACCTTCCAGTTGCAGGCAGAAGCGGCCGGCAATAACACCTCGACTACCTCGGGGACCCTGAACTTGCTGTACGCGTCGGGCACTGCGACACCGGCGGAGACGGGATTCAGGATCAACAACAAGGGGCAAATCACGTTTGCGACCGGGCAGGCGTTTCCCGGAGTCGCGGAGTTGAATGCTGCGAATACCTTCACCGGAAATCAGAATTTCACGGGCAACCTGTCAATTAGCGGAAACGAAGCAGTCCATGGCAATGTAACCGGGTCGCAGCTGATCTCTGTGGTAGCGGCTGGATTCCCGCCCTTGAAGGTCACCTCGGCCACTCAGGTCCCGAATCTCAACGCCAGCTTCCTTGGCGGACTGGCTCCAAACGCCTTCGCGCAACTCGGTGTGCTCAACAGTTTCAGCCAAACCCTGTTCGCTCCGCAATTGACCTCTACCGGATCAGCCGAGGTGGATAACGGTGGATCGAATGTGGGCAATTACGTTCCAGGCCTCCAGTTCGGCCCTGTCAATAGCGGTGAAACCATTGCCTCTGCCCAGGCCAGTGGCTCGCCGAACTACCAAGGCCTCGACTTCTACACCAACTACGTGCCTCGACTGCAGATCACCAACTACGGCAGCTTCCTGCTCAACGGACCGATCGCGTCTTACAACGGCACTCCGACGTACGCCAATGGAGTGCCCGCCATCGTCCTCCAGTTCCAGAACTCTTCTTCCGGTAGCGGCAGCCCGTATTCGAATTTGTACACGCCGACGAATGACGGCGTGTTCCGCGTCACCTTGTTTCAGGAGTGTACGGCCACCAGCGGCGGTGGTACGATCTTCGCTCCCAGTTTTATTTGGACGCTGCCAACCGGCGGCTCAGCAGGCTATGGCGATATTCGTGGCCCCGACTGCTCTGGCTTGAACCAGTTCACGGAAACCTTTGTGGCTCACGTAAAAGGCGGGACGTCTATCCAATGGGAATACCCGGGCATGAATGCGCCGTTCCAGAACCTGGTTTTGATTGAACAGCTTCTGTGATCCGGAAAACGGCCTGAACATGCAGGCGCATGAAGGCGCGTGCCTTCACTGCGCTTTGCCCTCGGTCTGCTCCTGGCATGACCCCGGTATAATTCACCCTTCCGGTTTTCCCAGATCATGAGGCGTGAATTCCCTGAGCATCCTCTGGTCGGCGTCGGCGCCATCATCATCGCGGACTCACGTGTTGTTCTGGCCAAGCGCGCTCACCCGCCCATCCAGGGCCAGTGGTCGATTCCCGGCGGCGCGCTCGAAGTCGGCGAACTGGTGCGCGATGCCGCCGTGCGCGAGGCTCGGGAAGAAACCGGACTCATCGTCGAACCAGGCGACCTGCTGGGCGTTTATGACCGAGTCCTGCGCCACGCAGACGGCCGCGTGCAATATCACTATGTGCTGGTTGATTTCCTCTGCCGCCCGGTCGGTGGAGAACTCCACGCCGCCAGCGACGCCGCCGAGGTCCGCTGGTTCACGCCGCAGCAACTGCCCGTCTTAGGGGTAGCGGACGACACTCTCGAGGTCATCCGCAAAGGGTTTGAGAAAACCGAACGCAGCTAGCTTTCCGGCAAGCATCGAAAAATTACAGCTTTTGGGCAGCGCAGCGTTATTCTCGGTGGGGCACGGCTTGGGCCACCGCGCTTTTGGGTGGCGCGGCGCTTCAGCGCTGCGGGAAGCGGCCCGTTTCTACGGCGGCTTTAGCCGCTGAGGGGGCGCAGCGTGCTAGACCCCCACCCATCGCCTTTCGCGCGCGCTTTGCGCGATGGCTTCACACAGCACGAGTTCGTCATGTCCGGTCTGAAAGGTCGGAAACTCCGGCGGCGAATCTCCGCCCGTCTCGATGTGCGCGTAGAAATCTTGGAACAGTTGCATAAACGTATCGGGATAGCCTTCAGCGTGTCCGCCGGGATAGGCCGAGTACGGCCGGGCCGCGGGCGTCATCAACGACGGGTCTTTCATCAGTTCCTCATTGGCCTCGTTGCGATGCCCGATCCAGAGGCTGTTGGGAGACTCGGAATTCCAGGCCAGCGAGCCTTCCGATCCGTTGACTTCGAACGTGAGTGCTGCCTTTCGTCCCGCGCTGACTTGCGAGACCGTCAGGACCCCACGCAGATTGGTTTCAAAGCGCAGCAGGACCGATGCGTAGTCCTCCGTCGAAATCTTGACCCGCTCCGTCGCCACGCCGGCCGCGGACTGAAAAGTCTCGACCCGGTCCTTGGGCCGCTGGCGCGTGGCAATCATGGTGGCCAGATCGCCGCACACTTCGACGATCTTGCGTCCGGTAAGCCACATGGCCAGGTCGAGCCAATGGGTTCCGATGTCGGAAACAGCGCGCAGGTCGCCTCCCAGTTCGGTCTCCAGCCGCCAGTTCCAGTCCGTGGGATAGAAAAGCCAATCCTGAAGAAACTTGCCGTGGACCAGCCGCGGATCGCCGATCGCCCCGCTCGCGATGCGAGCCCGCGCCTCCTGACACAGCGGATAGAAGCGGAGATTGTAGTTAACCCCACCCACCCGCTTGTGCTCACGCGCGAGTTCGATCAGCGCTCCGCTCTGGCGCGGGTTCATCGCAACGGGCTTCTCGCACATCACGTGCTTGCCAGCGCGTAGCAGTGCCGAGGCCTGCGGAAAGTGGAGATGGTTCGGCGTGCACACATGAACCACGTTGAGTTCACGGTCGGCACACAGTTCCTCTAGCGAGCGATAGGCGCGTGGAAGGCGCAGCTCGGCGCACACCGCCTCCGAGCGCTCGGGTGAACTCTCGAGCACGCCGAGAACTGGAATGCCTAGCCGGCGCAGCGCTTCGACGTGAGCGCGTCCGACAAACCCAGTGCCGATGACAGCGGATTGCAACGGAGACATGACGATTCCTTCTCTTGCTTATTAAGAGTCGAGCCATTGGTTACACGGCGGCTAAGGCTTCTGTCAAGGGAAGAAAACGCAGGTGGTTCGGAGGAATCCGTTGACCTGCGGACCTACGGACCGACCATCACGTGCAGCGGCCGGGGTGTCTGCATGCGCTCGCGGTAAATCAGCTTCTTTGGCCCAACTTCGCCCACGGCGTCCACATGCACGACATATCCGCCATACGGCAGCGTCTCGCCGAAGGGAAGTTCCTTGGCGATCGTGCCGCGGGCCAGCAAAAAGTGCTGGTATCCGATCGCCGTCGCTCTTCCGTTCCCCGCGACGGCGAGCACGATGAAGGTGAGGTCCATATCGTCGGGCGTCGTGTTGGTCACCGTGACGCTGCCCTCGATCCTGTTGCCGTTCACGTGCGCCGCATCCTTCCAATTGAGGGCCAGCGCCGAAATCACACGCAGCACAAATCCTTTCTGCACTGCCGATTCCCTGCTGTCGCCTTCGGCGACCGATATGGTGAACTGAAATTCCCCTGCTTGCATCGGCTCACCGTGCAGCACCCCGGAGTCTTCAAGCTTCATGCCCGGCGGCAGCGCGCCTCGTTCCAATTTCCAGTGCAGGGCCGAGACTCCGCCCCGGGCACGAAAACGAAGCTCATAATACCGGTGCGGATAGCCCTCCGGCAGTTGGGAATCGTTCTCGATTACCAGCCCGTGATCGCCCTGAGGATCCGCCGGCGCAGCCTCCGCGGCCGTTTGCTCCTCATCCGCTCGGGCAGAACCAAGTTGGCACGCAGCCAGTCCCATCCCATATGCCAAGAAGGCGAGCAGAACAGTAATCTGCCACAGGCATCGCAGTCTATTCATGCTGTCCCACCATGAGAGCCGATGTAACTCCACGGCTCAAAAGCCATTTTCTTTACTCTCCCACAATTCCAGCCTGGCCTCCACACAAGAATGTGCTGGCGGCTGTTTCTTGCATGGGGCCCGTTGTCGCCACACGGAAGTCACATTGACTTCGATTCACCGTTTCTGAAAAACTAACTCCTCGGGAGTGGTCTTTCACCGCTCTTGTGGCTGTTTTTTATGGAACTTCTGCTCAATCTCGCGTGGCTGCTGCTGGCCCTGCCTGCCTACTGGATGTGGCGGAACTCGATAAGCACGCGTGCGGAGCACAGGTTCAGTTCCCTGCAGTGCCTGCTGGCTCTAGGCTGTCTGCTCGTGATGCTCTTCCCCGTGGTTTCGGCCACCGACGACCTCATGGCCATGCGGACTGAGATGGAGGAATCGCCCATCAGCAAGCGCAGCATCCGGCTGGCGAACAGCGACAAGTCATCCCTATGGAATTCCCGGTCGCCAGCTTCACCGGCCATTCTTGGAACGCCCTTGCAGTTCGCGCTCGCCGCGGAGCACGGCGACTTGCTCCTGAGCCTATCCCTTTCCTTTCCAGCAGCCCCCTCGGTTCCGACTGTGGGCCGCGCTCCTCCCGTAGCCTGCCTCGCGTAAGCGTTCGGTTCGCTGATTGTTGACTGCAAGTGATGACCTGGCTGGGTCCGGGATTGGGACATCGTCCCATCAACAAATCAGCAACGTAGTTCCTTCATTCTTGTAAAAACTCCAGCGCGACGCCCGTACCTGAAGGCGGTCTGCGCTGGCAGGCTGTGGCACGTGGTCCCGGCAGTCGGGAACTTATCAGGGAGAGCCTGATGCGGAAAAAACTGTGGCGATTGCTGATCCTGCTGGCTGCGCTGGGCGGCGCGGCGGTCGTTGCCGCGCCTCAGGCCGCGCCACAAGCCCCGTCTGCGCCCCAAGTCTGGACCTGGACGACGGTGAGAAACAACTTCGAAATCGCCAACACTACGCTGCTGGCGGGGCTGTTGAACATTGACGAACTGAAGGCGGAAGAAATCACGGCGCACCTCCGTCCTAATCCTACTTTCACCCTGTCCGCCGATGGAACCCAACTCGTTCCCAGCCACGGAGTCTGGCAACCGTTGGCGGGCACTTTTGTTTCGCCCGGGGTCAGTTATCTGTTCGAGCGCCGCAACAAACGCAACCTGCGCTTCGAGGTCGCCAAAGAAGGCACCGCCATCGGCGTCGCGCAGCAGGCTGACCTGGAGCGCAATCTGCTCTTCAATCTGCGCAACGCGTTCGTCGGCGTCCTCCAGGCCAAGGCTGTGCTGCGCCTGGCGCAGGACAACCTGGACTATTACGACAAAGTCCTGAAAATCAGTCGCGACCGCTATCAGGCTGGAGACATCGCCCAGATCGATCTCGATCGCCTCGAATTGCAGCGCTTGCAATATGAATCCGACCTGCAGACCGCGTTGGTCAACCTTCGCACCACGAAGATCAACCTGCTCGCGCTGCTGGACGACCGCAGACCAGTCGACAGCTTCGACGTCGAAGGATCATACGATTTCAGCGAGGACCTCGCTTCACTGGACGACTATCGCAAAGACGCGCTGGATGCGCGCCCCGACCTTCGCGCCGCCGTGCTCTCGGTGAAGCAGGCAGAAACCAGCTACCAGTTAGCCGAGGCCAACGGATCCACCGATCCCACCGTCGCCGCGTGGTATACGCACAATGGTTCGTACAACAATCCTGACGCCCTCAACACGCTTGGGGTCAGCGTCAGCATCCCGCTACGCATTTTTGACCGCAACCAGGGTGAGAAACTCCGCACCAAGATTGATGTCAATCGCAATGAGAAGCTGCGCCAGGGAGTGGAGACCCAGGTCTACAGCGATGTGGATTCCGCATACGCCCTGCTCAACAGCAACATTGCTCTACTGAAACCCTACAAACACCAGTATCTGGATCAGGCGGTACGCGTGCGCGACACGATTTTCTTTTCCTATCAGCACGGCGGCGCGTCGCTGCTGGATTTTTTGAACGCTGAGAGCGACTACCGCAGCGTGCAGTTGAATTACGTCAATCTGGTGGGCGCCTATCTGACGACAGCGGCCCAGATGAACCTGGCTGTGGGGCGCGAGGTAATTCCATGAGGAGTCATTTTCCAGTCTGGATCGTTCCGCTAGCGCTGTGCGTACCTCTCTCGTTGCTGCTTGCCGGCTGCAACGGCAAGACGGACGCAAACGCCGAGGCGCCGCCCAAAGTCACCGTCGAGCCCGATCTCGACGCCAACAACTTCAAGGTGGATCACCCCGACCAGTTTCCTCTGGTGACGGCCGCGGAACATAAAGCGGTCCCGGCATTGAACGTGACCGGCGTCGTGCAGCCCGACATCGCCCGTGCCGTGCCGGTAATCTCCCTGGCTTCAGGCCGGGTTGTCGAGATCAAGGCCAGACTCGGTGATGTGGTGGAGAAGGGCCAGTTGCTGCTGAGAGTCCGCAGCAGCGACGTCTCTGGCGCTTACCAGACCTATCTGAAGGCCGAGAACGACGAGCGTCTGGCCCGCATCCAGCTGGAGCGCGCGCAGACTCTTTACGAAAAAGGCGCCATCGCCAAGAGCGCTCTGGAGCAGGCCGATGACACCGAGGCCGACGCCAAAGCCGACCTCGCCGCCGCGACCGAGCAACTGCGCCTGCTCGGCATCGACAAAGACCATCCCTCCGGCATCGTTGACATTACTGCGCCGATCTCGGGCGTAATTACCGACCAGCAGGTCACCACCGCATCGGGCGTTCAAGGACTGTCAGGTCCGAACCCCTTCACCATTTCCGATCTTTCCTACGTCTGGATCATCTGCGATGTCTACGAAAATGATCTCGACGCCGTCCACGTCGGGCAGTTCGCCGATATCCATCTCAATGCTTATCCCAACCAAGTGCTCAAGGGACGCGTGGATAACATCTTGCCCGTTCTCGATCCCAACCTTCGCACCGCAAAAGTCCGGCTGGAAGTGAAGAATCCGGGGATGCTGCGCATCGGAATGTTCGCCACCGCAACCTTTTACGGCAAGCAACCTGAGACCCACTCCGCCGTTCCCGCGGCTGCCGTGCTTCATCTCCACGACCGCGACTGGGTCTACACGCCACTGGGCAACGGCCATTTCAAGCGCGTGGAAGTAGTGACAGGCAATATGCTGCCGGGCAAACAGCAGGAAGTCATCTCCGGAATCAAGCCCGGGGATCAAGTGGTCTCGAACGCCTTGCCACTGCAAAACACTGTGGAGCAATGAAATGATTCGTCGAATCGTCGATTTTGCTCTCAACAACCGCCTGCTCGTCTTGGGCTTCGCCCTGCTGCTTTTCGCGGGAGGGATCGTTTCGTTCAAACGGCTGCCCATTGAGGCATATCCCGATGTAGCCGACAACTACGTCGAAATCATTACGCAGTGGCCGGGGATTTCGGCGGAACAAATCGAACAGCAGGTCACGATTCCTCTCGAAGTTGTCATGAACGGCATCCCCCAGGTCGTGCATCTGCGCTCCTTCTCGTTGTTCGGACTCTCAGACCTGAAGCTGGTTTTCGAAGACGGTTCGGACAATGCCTGGAATCGGGAGCGGGTTCTCGAGCGACTGGCCCAGGTTACGCTCCCGCCGGGTGTGGTGCCGCAAATGGGCACGGACTGGAGTCCGGTCGGCCAGATCTATTTCTTCACCTTGCACAGCACCAATCCCGCTTACGACCCGATGGAGTTGAAATCCATTGAGGACTGGGTCATCGAAAAGAATTTCAAAGCCGTGGCCGATATTGTCGACGTGGCCAGCTTCGGTGGTCCCACCCGCGAATACCAGGTTCGGGTCGATCCAGACAAGCTAGTCTCCTATGGCCTAAGCCTGGCCCAGGTCGAGCAACAGCTCACCAACAACAACATCAACGCCGGCGGAAGCTTCATTCAGGAAGGTCTGCAACAGATCAACGTGCGCTCCGTCGGATTGGTCGATCGCGCCCAGGACATCGAGCGCACAGTCATTCTGACCAAAAATGGCACGCCGTTGCGGGTGAAGGACATCGCGGTCGTCTCGCAAGGGCCCAAGATTCGCCTCGGCCAGTTTGCCAGAGCTTGCAGCACTTGCCCCAGCGCCTACGGCGCGATTCACCACGAGGATGGCAAGGTCATCGACAATGACGACGTCGTGTCAGGCATCGTGCTGTTGCGGAAGGGCGCGGTGGCAGACGCTGCCCTGCAAGCGATCCACAAGAAGGTAGACGAACTGAACGATCATATTCTGCCTCCGGGCGTGAAGATCGTTCCTTTCATCGATCGCAGCGATCTGGTTCGCTTCACCAGCCACACGGTTCTCCACAACCTGACGGAAGGGATGATCCTGGTTTCCATCATCCTGTTTCTGTTCCTCGGCAACGTGCGCGGTGCGCTGATTGTGGCAGCCACCATTCCGTTTTCGCTGTTGTTTGCTTCCATTTGCTTGGACTTGAGGCACATTCCCGCCAATCTCCTGTCTCTGGGTGCATTAGATTTCGGCATGGTGGTCGACGGCGCAGTGGTGATGATCGAAAACATCGTGCGCCATTTGGGCCACCAGAACGGGGTCAAGACAGCGCGCGAGAGAATCAGTGAGGCCTCGCACGAAGTGCAACGGCCTGTGTTCTACGCGATCGCCATCATCATCACCGCTTACTTGCCAATCTTCACGCTAGAGCGTGTCGAAGGCCGCCTGTTCCATCCCATGGCCTGGACCGTCGCCTTTGCATTGCTTGGGGCGTTGATCTTTTCGATTTTGATCGCCCCAGTGCTGGCCAGTTTCGCCTTCCAGAAGGGATCGAAGGAATGGCGTAATCCCGCCATGGAGTTTTCGATCAAGTACTACCGCATCGCGATCCGATGGGCCATTCGCCGGCGTGTACTCACGATTGGTGTGGGGGTGCTCGGCCTCTTTATGACAATTTACCTGGCCTTCAGCGGCGTGATCGGTTCCGAGTTTCTGCCCCACCTGGATGAAGGCGCACTCTGGGTCCGCGGCACGCTCGCGCCCAGCACCGGCCCCGACGAGGGGATACGGGTAATGAACCAGGCCCGAATCGTGCTTTGCTCTTTTCCCGAGGTCCCGCAATGCACCAGTCAAACGGGGCGACCGGATGACGGAACGGATACAACCAGCTTCTTCAATACCGAGTATTTCGTTGATCTGAAACCCAAAGAACAGTGGCGGCCGGTCTTCCATGAGAACAAGGACGAACTGATTGCCGCCATGCAGCGCGAGCTCGACAAGATTCCCGGCGTCGTCTGGGGCTTCTCTCAGCCCATCGAAGACAACATGGAAGAGGCTGTGAGCGGAGTGAAAGGGGCGCTGGCCACCAAAATATACGGCGATGACTTGAAAGTGTTGGAAGAAAAAAGCAACCAGATCGTCGGCATCATGCGTGGAGTCCAGGGAGTCGAAGACCTTGGAGTCTTTCACGTGCTCGGCCAGCCCAACCTCGACGTAACGGTCGACCGCAATGCGGCCGCTCGTTACCAGATCAACGTCTCAGATGTGCAGGACGCGGTTCAGACCGCGGTCGGCGGCACGGCGCTGACCCAGGTTCTCAAGGACGAGGCGCGTTATGACCTTACCCTGCGCTACCTCCCACAATATCGTGATACGCGGGGAGCGATCGAGAACATTCGTCTGCTATCGCCTTCCGGAGAACGTGTATCTCTTGCCCAGCTCTGCAAGATCAGCGTGACCGACCGCGCTTCGGAGATCTATCGCGAGGGCAATCGGCGCTATGTTGCCATCAAATACAGTGTCCGTGGCCGCGACCTCGGCAGCACGGTCGAAGAGGCAATCAAAAAGGTGAACGAGCAGGTCAAGTTGCCCGTCGGCTACACCATCGATTGGGAAGGCGAATACGAGAGCCAGAAGAGGGCGGACGAGCGGCTGCTGATCGTGCTCCCGATCACGATCCTGGTCATCTTCATTCTCCTTTACACGATGTTCAAATCTTTCAAATGGGCATTGCTGATCCTGGCCAACGTTGCCATGGCCCGGTTCGGCGGATTGCTGGCTCTTCTGATTACCGGCACCAATTTCAGTGTTTCCTCCGGCGTCGGTTTCCTGGCGCTGTTCGGCGTCTCCGTGCAAACCGGAGTCATCATGCTCGAGTACATCAACCAACTTCGGGCACACCGCTACACCATCGAGGACGCCGCCGTGGAAGGAGCCGTGCTCCGGCTGCGGCCCATCATGATGACCATGCTGGTGGCAACTCTTGGCCTGTTACCGGCCGCACTCTCGCATGCCATCGGCTCCGACTCCCAGCGGCCCTTTGCCATCGTCATCGTGGGCGGCTTAATTGCGGACCTGGTGATGAGTATCTTCCTGTTGCCGACGCTGTATGTATGGTTCGCGGGCGAAACCGACGTGCTTCCCCACGTCGAAGAGGGATTCGAGATGGGCGAGCACGTGGATTAGGCCGATCTTCGCCGAGGAATGTAGATCGTTGTTTTGGATTGCCCGGTGAGAGGTTGGGCCGGTGGTGTAAGCAACACGGCGGGCGGCGATCTCCGTCTACGCTCGCAGATGCAAGTTCGACTCTTGCCCGGTCCATCAAGTCCAGGTGTTGGGTCTTAGGTGTCAGGTCTTAGGAAACTACCTTCTTTGCCGCGGATTCACGCGGACTTTCGCGGAGAACGAACCTACCCGATACGACGCCCTTGGAGGGGACTCGGGTTGGAAAGGCGGGCCCGGCTAAAAGCTTAGGAGCCAAAAAATAAGAGAGTTCCGAGGTGATGTAAGGTCCATTCGTCTCGGCCAGTAGCTCGCGTTTGACCCTTGCTCGACCTGCTCTCACTGCCTCCCTTGCGGGGCGCAATGCGCGATCTTCGCTC